>VTLG01010383.1_pt1 | contig 16816 bp, 15 predicted proteins | sample 4694571 | NCBI WGS metagenome assembly VTLG01 (sample SAMN12604809, study PRJNA352737) | marine metagenome | biome: ENVO:00000447; feature: ENVO:00000209|ENVO:00000569|ENVO:01000036; material: ENVO:00002151; isolation source: viral sequences binned using virsorter ...
GTATAGATCAGAGACAGGTTATTATCACAGTGAAGCCTACATGGAAGAAATTAGGATTACCCAAGCAGAAAGATATACTGGAACTTCTACTGGGGCTTGGAGTAATTTTTATAGTGAAAAGAGTGGAAAAAGTTCTGGTGATGCAATTGATTATGAATGGGCAACTTCAACTTCTGATACTGCTGGTTCAGATGGTTCATATACAACAACATTCCCAACAATTACTACAACTGCAAAAGATAGATATATAGATTATCAATATGATGATAATGGTATAATTAAATATTGGGGAACTACAGATGGTCAATTAAGACCTTATACTACAGCACCAAATGATTTAACTAAATTACATGTTGATGAAGATACAGGCAACTACTTAAAATTTATTGAAGCAAAAATTGACCATATAGATTGGCAACAAAATATTACTAATGAGTTAGATACAGATTCTAGTAGTCCTACATATAATCAATTAGTTTACATACAGGAAATTGAACTTATTGGCAAGTACAAACCTGAAAGTTTCCAGTTTAGTGGAAATGAGAATGTATTTATTGTTGATGCTAGGTGGAGTAATGATATGTTAAAGTGGGTAGATAGTAATTTCAATTCAGTAACTGAAGGTGGTGTTGGACATAATACCTCTATTCAATTTGTTGATGGAAAATTTGTAAATACTGCTAATAAAGAGATTGTACCTAGTGGAATACCTGTTTTTGCTTCTAAAGCATCAACAGAGGAAGTAGTCATGGAAGAAACTTTCATTGTAGATACTTTAAGTCCTGCTAGAGATTATTTCGGTAGTAACCAAATACAGTTGCAATCTGGAAGTACCTTCGTACCAACATTAGATCTAAGTAAACATTTTGATATTGATACTGCTGAAGGTCAATTCTATGCACTTGCTAGTGGAACTTTCGTAGATGTTACATCTGTATTTAATTCATCTACTCAGAAATTGACCTTAACGTTCTCAAATGCAAATCAAATGACTGATTATACTCAAGGAGGATCAACTTGGGTAGGTAGATTTGAAGCAACAACAAGTGGTCAATCAGTAACCTTAAAATCTAATACTTTATACACAATAGATTCTATAAATACTGAAACTTTACAGTTAGTTTTAACAATTCCTGCTGGTCAAGAAGCAACATTTACTCCACCTTCACCTCCAGGAGATGAAATTGAAGGAGATTTGACAATAATTACGTCTTCACAAAACTTGGCTCAACTCTACTATCTATTGAAGGGTATCTAATGTTAATACAATTAATTTACCTTGCATTTCTTTACGAAATGATGTATGATATATTAGATGAGTCAACAGAAGAACTCTATGGTCTTATTTTTATGTATTATTTTATGGGAGGAAAGTAAATGCCACAAGGAAAAGGAACATATGGATCACAAAGAGGTAGACCACCTAAAAAGAAGGAAAAAAAGGCTAAAAAAGGCAAAAAATATGGAAAAAAACGGTAAATTATAACGTTTATGAGGGAATGGAAAAAATTAAAAAGGCGAAAAATTAAGGTAGATAATGCCAAAAATCAAATAAATCAAAAGATTTTTCGTCAAAAACAGCAAAAAAACAAGAAAAAAGCCAGTTAATTCAAGGAGATTTAAAGAAAATGTTGAATACAGGAAGTATGGCAGTCTTTATTGCAGATAAATTGTCCAAACTTAAGTTTAAAAATCCTTATGATGGGCAAAAAAAGAGTGGAAGTAAGAAAAAAGTCAAAGTTAAACCAAAAAAACCACCAACGAAAGTGGTTATAGATGATTTAGGAAAAATATTATAATAAAATGAGAGATTTTAATAAAGCAATTCAATTTCAAGATCCTTACACTAAAGTTATAGAGAATATGTTGGAGAAAAAACTGAATCCTCTATTAGATAAAATAGAAGATTCGTTTTTTAGCCAATTAAAGAAGTCAAAAAATTTATATCTTTTAGCAGGGGATTCTTTGGGGATAAAAAGATTGGATATTATTAGAAATTTTGTTTTTTTAAGAGATTTTTATTCACCCATGAGGATAATTTTAGACGAATACTATATTATGAGTTATAAACTTGGGAAAAAGCATATCTTAAAAGAATTGAGATTGAATGATGATAAATTTAAGGATGTAGATAGAGAATCAAGTATTTCTATAAAAAACATATCTGAAATTGCTGTAGGTGAACATCTTTCAAGTTATTCAAATTTAGTTGAATATGTTATGTTTTCTGTTATGAAGAAAAATAAAAATTTTCAAGAATTTTATTCTGAAGTATACAATCACCCTACTTTTGGTAAAAGAAAGGGTAAGTTTAATAAAGCCGAATCAAGAGAAGATCAAATTCAAGGAGGAGTTTTCTCTAGTGGTTCCTTTTATGTTTCGGATGTTCCAAGTAAGAGACAATTTTTAGGCAACGCAAAAGCATTTGTAATTAAATCTTTCAATAAAGCAAGGGTTGAAGTTTTTAATAAGTTGGGTATCGGTCAAAGAGTTATTTATAAAACCCAACAGGATGAAAAAGTTTCATCTATCTGTAAGCCTTTTCATGATCAAGAAATGAGTTTGGAGAAAGCAGAGAATTCAATTCCAAGACATATCAATTGTAGATGTACTTTTATTCCATTGTGAGGTGTTTAACATGGTCTGGTCAGACTTATTAAATTTTAAAATTAAGTATAAACTAGGGGTTTTAAAGAAAGTAGACTTTACAGAAGAAGAATTTGAATTTTACAAAGAAGCCACACAATGTACACAAGAACAAATTAATGAAGGTGAACGAAACCATCCTGGTGGGCAAAAAAAACCGACACTTGCAGTTAAGCAAGACAATGGAAGTTATGAAAATCAAGAAGTTAGTTTAAAAAACTGGATCTCTTTGAGATCAGGTTTCTCTTGGAGAAATAAAGGATGGAGGCAAAATCGGGGAAAACTTAGGGAGTCTTATTTTCGGATGAGAGAAGGAGTTGGAAATATGCTTACCTCCACTATTCCTGCTTTATCTTCAACAATTTCACTTCCTTCAAAAATAGAAGAATTCATTAAAACTGAAGGAAGTGCTGGAGAGGGAGAGGGAAGACCAAAATTAGGACAACAAGTCAAAGCATGGATAAGTTCAAAATATCAGCAAGATAAAAGTAGAGAAAAAATCTTAGAAATGGTGGGAACAACAATCCAAGTTTTGAATATGAGTACTTGGACAGATTGGGGTAAGAAAAGTTCTAACGATACAGGTGTAAAAGATAAACCTATACCAGGTGGAACAAACAAAGATGCACTACTGTATGAATGGCAAAATTATGCAAAAGTGCAACAATTAGTTCAAAGAGGAGCAACATTTTTAAGCCAAACATTATCTGAAGAAGAAAGGGGAGAATATGGAGAAATGATTTCTCCTCACTTAGAAAATGAAGATCCAGATCAAGATGATTTCAAATCAGAATTAGATACATTGTATGAAGTTATTACTGAAGATAGAGCAGGATTTTTACAAAGAAAGATGACTTCGACAAAATCACCATTATCTATTCACCATCTTTCAAGTTATATTCCAGGTACTAGAAAAAGAGGAGAATTTGTATCGGATGATTTATCACCTACTGCTAAAAAATTAGGAATTTTGAATAAAATGGCGGGATTGGTGGAGCAAGAAACTATAAAAAAACTATATTTTACAAAAGATGGTCAACCCTTAGATGTTATTTACAACTCCGAAGGTGATCCTATAGGATATATGGAAAATGGAAAAAAGATTGATGGAGAACCGCCTGACGGTAAATATGAAACCATTGAAAGTAAGGATGGGGAATCACCTAAGACTCTTAGAGAAGTATTTATGGAGGAATATGGAGACAATATTGATAAATTTTATGAAAGCAATTTAAATGAAGATGAACAAAAAAAACTGAAAGAAGATAGAGGGAATATAATTGAACCAGAGGATTATAAGACAATAGCAAGAGAAGAATTTAATCAAAAAACCAAACATGCTTACTTCAATGGAGTTGAAGGTAGTGCGGTATCAACTGATAGTGGTGGAGGAAGAACTGGAAGTGGATTTAATTTAATTGGAGAACAGAGTCACCATTTATTGACTAAAAGTTTAATGGGAACAATTCTTGAAGCAGGTGTTAAAGTAGCAACAAAATTAAGATTGAGGAATAAAGATGGTAATTTAGTAGAATCACCAAATAAAAGATTACAGGATAGAGAATATTATGCTCCTAATGCTATAGAACTTTTAGTAATGATGAATGAAGAATTTCATCAAGAATTAGTTCACAATGTTCTTGAAACATCTTTACAGTTTCATGATCACGAAACAATGTCCACTGATCCTGAAGGGAATCGAGTAAATGAAACTGATCCAAGAACATTATTTTTACCACAAACAATACAAGTTCCAGATGGTGTAGATGATCAAGGTAATGTTATACTTTGGAGACAATACCTTACTCCAGATTCTCTAGCGAAATTCTTAGAAAAACATCCAAACTATATCAACAAAGTGGAAAATTTAAAAAATAAGGGAGATGGTTAATGCACCCTCTACAAATGTTTCAAAACAACTTAAATAAAATGAGAGGTGGAGATTTAGGATTTTTTTTCCCTAAAATATCCGATCTAAACAATGAAGGTTTTTTGAAGAAGAAGAAAGATATTGAGCAAATATTTGGCAAAAAATTTCCTGAGTCATATTGGAATTCTTTTCAATATGCAAATGGAGAAAATTTATCCAGTGTTTATTTGAGTTCGATAGATAGTTTACTGGAAGACAATAGGAAATTTGTCGAAATTTATGAAATAGAAGATTTATCATATGTAATATTAGGGCATGATGTTTCTAGTTATTATTATTTGAATCTAGAAAATGATCAATTTGGAGTTATTGATGTAGATGAAATAATGTATGGAGAAATGGGAAAAGATATTTCATCTGATTACAAAGAATTCCTATTTGTTGTTTTAGATTCTTATCTATAAAGTAGAAAAATCAGGGCAAAATGGAAGAAAATTAATTTTTTTCTTGACAACTGGTGTTATTATGATTATAATAAGAAAAAATAAATATAAAAGGGGTTAATTATGGCAGAATTGACGAAAAATGTACCTTTTCAATTTGAAATGTCTTTAGATTCTATAGAATCTGACGATGTTGTAGATATTGAGAAAGGTAAGAAGTATTATCTTCAAGGTATTGCATCTGATAATTTACCAGATAAGCAGAATCAGAGGTTCTCTAAAGGATTCTTAAAGACAATGGTTGATTCTGCAGAAGGAATGACTTGCTTTTATGAACATAAAAGAGATTTGGATCATAGTATTGGTTTCTGTAAAGAAGCACAAATTGAAAATGATTCATTATTTGTCAAAATTCAGATGGAAAATCCTGAAGAAAACGATTTAGTTAAGAAAATTATTGCTAAAAGTAATAATGGAGTTAAAATCGGACTATCTATTTCAGGTGTTGTAACAAAACACTCGATTGAAAAGTCCGAATCAAATGAAAAAATTCAAACAAGTGACAATCCAGAAGAAATTCAAGTTTTACAAGAAGGTCGTTTGGATGAAATTAGTGCAGTTGGTCTACCTTGTAATCCTAGAGGGTGGGCATCTGTTATATTTAAATCATTAGAAAAATCAATGGAGGTTGAAAATATGTCTCAAGAACAACAAGAAACTATCATCGAGCAAGATGACATTGAAAAATCTGATGATTCAGTTCAAGAAGAAGTTGCTGTAGAGAAGTCAGTTGAGGAACCAAAAGAAGAATCAGTTGAAGAAACTGAAAAATCTTATGGCTCATTACAAGATTTACAACAGCAAATTGAATTGCTTAAAGCAGAAGAAAAACTTATGATGCTGAAAGCAAAACAGGCTGGATCACAAGAAGAAGAAGTCATTGAAGAAGATGAGGAAGAAGAAGAACTAGAAAAGACTGTAGAAGAAGAAATCTCTCTGGCAGATGAAGAAGGTGAAGCCCCAGTAGATGAAGAATCTGCTTCTAAAGAAGATGTCTTGATGATTTCACAAGAAATCGTTAATGGTATTGGACAAGCAATTAGTTCTTCAATGGAGTCCTTGAATGCCGTAATGGAACAATTGCGTTCTGCTATGGAAGGACAAGCAGTTGAAGCAGAAAAGTCTTTGACTCGCATTAAAGAAAAGTTGGATTATCTGGAAAAATCACATTATGATCGAATTGAACAAATGGTTCGTAGTGAAGGTGATCGAGTTGAATCCGCATTAAAAAATTCTAATACGAAAAAATCAGAACAATTAACTGAAGAAATTCAAAAATCTTTAGGTAAAGTTGAGAGTATTGTAGATACTGAAGCATTCAAGGAGGCTATTCAAAAGTCTGTCGAAGAAAGTATCCAAAATTTACAGAAAAATCCAAGTCCTGTGCGTAAGTCTCAGGGAAATAAAGAATTTAATAATCCAGAAAATCATGTTAATTCAGATGAAGTCAACGTTGAAAACGTTCATCCCTTTGATGTTTCTAAATCAGAAATGGATAAGTTGAGTAAAGAAGAACGTTTAAGTGTTTTAAATCGTGGACTTTCTGTCATGACAGGATTCTCTAACTAAAAACATTATAGGAGGAAAATATAATGAGTGAAGTAAGTCAAGTTTTTACAAAAGATGCCGTTGATACTATCGGTAATGTTTTAGGTACTGCAGGTTCTGCTACAGCCAGAACTGGTGCTTCAGCAACTACAGGTACTGATGGTGGAGTTGGTAATACCTTTTTAACTGAACCTCTTTGGGGTCAATTCGTAGAATTATTAACAGAGCAAAGTTTTGTTCGTCAAATTGCTAGATCAATTCCTATGGATCAACCAACCATGAGAATTCCTGCAATTTCAACTGGTCTGCAAGTATATGCAACAACTGAAGGTGCTGAAGCAACTGCAACTAGTATGCAAGCCGATGACTTCTTGCTTGAAGCCAAAAAGATTATGGCTCAAGTAATTGCTTCTGCAGAACTTTATGAAGATTCTGTTCAAAATATCGAAAAAATCATTACTGATGATTTTGTTCGTGCTATTGCTCAAGCCGAAGAACAAGCATTCCTTTTGGGTCGTGTAACTGATCCTGGTGCTAAACCTGCTGGTAGTGTTAAGGCTGGAAGTGCCTATACTGAAGCAACCAAAGGAACTATTGCTAGTTTAACTAATATGTTTAGTAATGCTTTCCATGCTGATTCTAAATATGATTATGCAGAATGGGGAACTCAATCTGACCTTAAAACTGGTGCAGATGCTACTTTGATTAAAGGATCACCTTTGGAAATTTGTGATGGTGTTATAACTACTGGTTTAGATGAAGGAAATATTGTAGATATGCATGGTTCCTCTTTCTATGGTGGTAATGCTTACAAAGCCATTCGTGAAGCCATTTACAAATTGGGTCTTTTGGGTCGAAATCGCAAAGATCTAGTCCTTATTCTTAACCCAGTTTCCGCTAATCAGTTACTACAATCTGATGAATTACTAACTCTAGATAAGTATGGTTCTAATGCAACTATCTTAACTGGTGAAGTTGGTTCATTATTTGGTGTAAAAATTCTTGAATCTAGTTTTGTTCCTTCGGCTGGAATTACCGTTTCTGCTTCTGGAACTTCTGCCCAAAACGGAGATTATGGTAAGGGTGGTTATGGTGTACTAGTACATACTCCAAGTTTAATGCTTGGTGATTTACGAAAAGTTCAAGTGGAAAATGAAAGAATCATTCAAAATGATGCTTTCCGTACAGTAGTTTCTGAACGTATTGCTTTTGGTATGGAACGTAGATCAGGTGCAGTAGTTATTGGAAACATGGACTCCACTATCGAAACTCTCACCTCTGCTAGTGTCTTTTATCCTGGTGGTACTACTCCAACATTGTCAGTTGATGATGATACTCTTAATATCACGGCTGATGGTGGTAATGCTACTTGTGTATTGACTCTTGGTTCAGCCAGTGATTCCCTAGTTTATATGGGTAATAGTGGTTTGGCTACTGGCTCACAGGTTGCTATAGATCTGGCAGGTGGTACTACTTATGGTACTGCAATTGCTGATGAAGCAGTTCCTCAAGTCCTAGATCCAACTGCTACTAGTGTTGGTGTTAAGGTAACTGGATCAAGTTCTACTTCTGGTAATGGAACAGGAACTATATACTTCCAATCCATTAATACTTCAGGAGCAAGTTCTGGTGTAGTTTCAATTTCAGTTGCCATTAGTGGACAAGATGGATAATAATTAATTAAAGGTATTAAGCATGGCTCAATATACAAATGCTTCTAAAGTAGTTGCAATTAGTAATAGTCAATTAGTTAATGGAGATTTAACTGGAACTGATTGGATAGATTTGGTTTCTTCTGAGATTGACACCATGCTTAATACTGATTTTTCCTTAAAGGATGAGTTATATTATGTTCAATTAGGGGAGTCTACTAGTAAGATTTTACTAAAGACTCCTCTTTATTCAACTGATGTAAGTAATTCTACATATACAAGTGTTATAAACTCAGAATCTTTAACTTATATTTATGAAGATAGTAGTAATAAGCAACTATCCCCTGTTGTTTATATAAAAGAACATGATACGAAATTCCCACCCTTAACAGACACTGATCCTTTAATTGAAGGTAAAGATTATTATGTTGGTAAAACAGGAATTAATAGGATTAATGGAAATTTTAAACAATTCTTGGAGATTAGATTTTGTTGGGGGTATACAAAAATACCACTAGATGTTCAAATGTTAGCCACTCTTATGACTGCAGAATTTGCATTATCTTCAAAAAATACAACCGAATCTATGTCAGAAAGAATTGGAGATTATCAGTATACATCCAATAAAGGATCAACGACAGGTAGTTTTTCAGACAATATTTCTAATTTAAAATCTTCAACAATAAGTAAATATTCACTAACCTCTATTGCTAGTACTACAGGTATATTATCAAATAGAGGAATAATAATAGATCAAAAGTTTCCAACTATAACCACTGAAGTAAGTTTACCATCATAGGAGGTTCATATGGCATTTGATGATCTATTAATTCATCGTTTACATACTTATGATCCTAATATGAATACTGCAAGAGATGAATATAACAACCCCATCTTGAAATTAAATCCTACTGCTAACAAAACTGCGTTAAAGTGCAGAATATCTCAACAAATCCCTAAAAAACAAGGCTTTACACAAGCAGAAGTGGAATTAATTGAAGAAGTTCCTGTTTCTATCTTTATAGCATCTGGTTGGACTCCCAATAATAATAATTATGTTTTAGGTGTTTCTGTAACAGGTGATACTACAGGTATGAGTCAAATTGGAAGCCATACTCCTTACAATGATGAGGAATTTTTCTTAATAAAAACTATAAATGTTAAATATAATGCTACTGCAGTACATCATTACGAAGTAGTGGTTGTTCCCTCAACTATGTTTGCAATCTCTGATATATTGGCGAGTTAAAATGGCTACTTTAAGAACAAACAAACATATAGATCCTATTAAAAGGATTCTCACTCATTTAGTGAACGATAATTCTACCGTTAATGGTGGTGCTAATTTTACTAATATAGCAGATGATTTAAAATCTACTGGTTCTCATGTTGTGACTTACCCAAGAATCTATTTAGAGACATTAAAGTCTTGGAATAAAGAAGATGATAATTGCAAAGCAATAACAGTTGCTAAACAAAGGTTTGGAAGTGGTAAAAGTTCAATGGATCAAACAGTTGAGTTTGCAGTTGAATTCATTTGTTGGAGTAATAGAGGTGTAAATGAAGATGATTTGTGGGATTTATGGGCAAAAGTTGATACTATGTTTCACGACCAACATGACTACAATATTGGTGAGAAAAAGATAGATGGAACAACAACGGAAAATGATCCCTTAAAAATTCTACATTCATATCGTTTTCAAGAACCTAGTTTTGAGTTAAGGTTTGGATCTACGTCAGGTTCTGCTGTTGCTCGTCTTTCTTCTGCCCAAAAATTAAGGTTAGCATCATTAAGTGCTATTTATAATTTTGTTGGTTGGGAATATCAGGTAAGTTAAAAAACATCTTGCTTCTTTCTTTTCGATATATTCTATCTCCCAAATTAATTTTATTATCTAATGCCCATTCTATATCATCTCTAGTTAAATCAAAAGGATCTTTTCCTTCATTTATATAGAACATTTGTGGGTTTGCTATATCAATATTAAATATATTGATATATTTCTCCATTTTTCTTATAAATTCCTTACCTGCTTCATCTCCATCAGGCAATAAAATCAAACTTTTAACTCCATTTTCAACTAACAGGTTTGCTTGTTCTTGGCTAAAAACAACACCTGAAGGACAAATACAGTTTGCATATCCATTCTCCCACATTTTCATTACATCAAAAACACCTTCTACAACAAAAACCTCCTCAAAATTCATTTTTCCAAACAAAAATTCTTGTTTGGGCATATTCTTAGGAAATAAATATTTTTGTGGTTTAACCTCTGTGTAGTCTCTAGCAATAAAGCCTAAATTGTCTTTACTATATAGTGGAAATATTATCCTCTCATTATATATAGATTTTTCACTTTCACATATGTGTAGTTCATATTCAACTACAGTTTCAAAGGAAACTCTTTCCAATAAGTATTCAGGACATTGGAGTTCATGTACAATTTTTTCAAAATCTTCTAAAAAATAATCCTCACTAGTTGTAGAGGGATTTAAAATTGATTCTAAATCTCTTTGAATCCCCTCAATTGAAGGTGGGATTCTATCAATAAATTCAGATTCTATTTCAAACCCTAAATTTTTTGCTAATGTTTTTAAAGATCCACCACCACAGACAAAACAATTATATACTCTGTCTGTGATGTTATAGGATGCGGATGGATTTTTATCATCATGAAAAGGACATTTGAATAAGATTTCTTCTTCCCCTTCACTAGCAACCTCTATTCCTAAATTTTCTAAAAATTCTCTATTCATATTAGTTTTTTCTTTAATTCATTTAGTTTTGATTGTAATTCACCTTCAGGTATTTGATATTTATGACTATCTCTTTTTAAAGATGAATTTATCATGTGACTTCCTATTGTTTTCAAACCTCTAGAATCTATATCTCGAAAACAATCAATTATCTTATTGATTAGTAGGTTTCGAGATATTCCTAAGTTTTCACCTAATTCATCTAAAAAATCCACATTTTCATCATTTAGCCTTAAAGTCATTCGTGTCCATTCTTTTGCTTTATGTCTTACTGCTCTTTTTTTTGTATAATCTCCCATAATTCCTCCTTAAATTGAAATAAATTCACTTTCCAAAGGGTTCTCATAATCCGACAACAACATTACATCTGTATCTAAAGATGCATAAATTGGATTTCTCATAGTTAAATCTTCTGATTGATTTTCTCTCTCATTAAAATTCAACATCATATCTTGCTCTTGTTCATTAAATTCTTGTTTACCATGTCGTAATTTTGTAAACCAAAACCTTACTCTCTTAAAATACATATCTTCATCAGTTCTTTTCCAATTTAAGCCAACATCTATATGATCTCTAACTGCTGTAGAGTATTTTAATTGACCTTCATCATGAGCCTGAACTGGTGAAATGAGAAGAACATCCAATTCTCTTGCAAGTGCTTTTAACCTTAGCCACAAATTACTGTAACTTTGCCATGATTGTTCACCTTTTAGAATTTCATCCATAATTCCTGCGTAGTCTATGATTAAAACATCACACCCACGTTTTTCTTTTAATTTTATAATTTTACTCCTAACAATTTCTAACCTACATCCACTTGGAATGTCTATCGGGTAATATGTATTTGGTCTTTTAACATAAAAATCACTTTCAAAAAAGTTTCTATCCATATCTTCTTTAGAAAACTTTAATAAATCTGAACCTATTTCATTCAAATATTTTTCTGCTCTGTCTTGAAATTTAGGATTAACAGTATCAAGAAGGACTTTTTGCCTTAACTGTAATTTCTGAATATCGTTCATATCTCTCATTAAGATATTTGTTGCTGGTACTCCTGTGATTCTAGAATGTAATCTTGCTAAAAATTCCTCCTCACTCATCTCAATAGTAACATAAGCAACATTCAACCCTTGCTGGTATGCACTATAACCTAAATTCATAGATATAATAGATTTACCACCTTGAGTTCCACACCCTAAAGCAATTACATTAGGTTTTCTAAATCCTCCACCTAACCTTGAGTCAATTTCATCAACTCCAGAAGAAATAAGTTCTTCTTCTTTAAAATCTTGTTCATATCTATCTAAGGCATTTGAAGCAAATTCTGCTATGTCATAATCAACAATTTTAGTATCTGAAGTTGAATATCTAATACTTTCAACTGCTTGCTCCATTGTTAATAGTGCTTGCTGACCATTATTAGATTGCATTTCTGTTGTTGCTTGTCTCATACAAAAGGATAAATTTTGCTCTATCCAATTAGATTCTACAGATTGTTTTGCTATAGAATATTGATTATCATGTAAATCTGTTTTAAAGTTTTGCAATTTACTAAAGACAAGTATTGGTGCTTGGGCTTCTTCTTTGCCTAATTTTTTTCTTAATTCCTCTGAGGCAATATCCAAATTTGGTATTCTCCCTGATGCTAACCAGTATTCTTTAATCATCTCAAATACTGCTCTATTTGACGAATCTTGTATCCACTCAGGCTTAACTTCAGAAACCATTCTCTCTAGGTATACTTCTGAAGTAGTGTAGTTCATAAGTTGTGGTTCTAATTTAGAAACTACATAATTTTCTGTATTTATATTCATTTTTTCCTCGCATTTTGATGTGTTTTAGGTTAAAATAAGGGAACTAAAAAATAGTTCCCCAACCTAAAACTATTATTAATTATAACCTGACATCATAGTGGTGTCAAGCCTTATTATATAATATCGACTATTGATGCTAGAACTTTAGCATTTTTTTTATTTTTTTTTATGGGAAAAATTTTTTGTAAAAAATCGTTATTATATAATTACATTTAAAAAGGAGAGAGACAATATGGACAAGAGTATTTCTATTTTAAGTGATTTAACTCATTATATGAAATATGCAAGATTCCTTCCTGAAGAAAACAGAAGGGAAACTTATGAAGAAACAGTAACTAGAAACAAAGAAATGCATATTAAAAAATACCCATTTCTAAAAGAACAAATAGAGGAAGCATACTCAGATGTTTATAGTAAAAATATTTTACCAAGTATGAGAAGTATGCAATTTGCTGGAGAGGCAATTGAAGTTAATCCTGCAAGAATGTTTAATTGTTCTTACCTTCCAATTCAAGACTTACATTGTTTTAGTGAAACAATGTTCTTATTATTAGCAGGATGTGGAGTAGGATTTTCAGTTCAAAAACAACATGTAGACAAATTACCTCCAATTAATAAACCTAAAACATCTAGAAGGTATTTAATTCAAGATAGTATTGAAGGATGGGCAGAATCAATAAGAGTATTGATGAAGTCTTTCTTAGGAACTAGATCATTACCTTTATTTGATTTTAGAGGAATTAGGGAAAAAGGATCTAGATTAGTTACTAGTGGAGGGAAAGCACCAGGAGCAGAACCATTAAAAGTTTGTTTGAGTAAAATTCAAACTTTGTTGAATTCCAAAGAGGATGGTGATAAATTAAGACCAATGGAATGTCATGATATTTTGTGTTATATTGCAGATGCTGTATTATCTGGTGGAATTAGAAGATCAGCATTAATTTCATTGTTTAGTGTTGATGATGATGAAATGGTTAATTGTAAATCTGCATATGATTGTGAAATTGAAGAAATACTTGCAGTTACTTCAGATAAAAGTTATAATATTAAATTAGCCGTTTATTTAAATGGAGAAAAGATAGATACTAAAGAAGTTTTCTTGACAGAAGATGCATATAATCGTATACTAGAGGAAAATAAAATTGAATGGTATTTTTTGTATCCTGAAAGGGCAAGAAGTAATAATTCTGTTGTTTTGGAAAGAGAAACAATGGATCAGGAAGTATTTTTAAAGAAGTGGAATATTTTAGAACAAAATAAATCTGGTGAACCAGGATTTTACCTGACGAATGATTTAGAGATGGGAACAAATCCTTGTTGTGAAATAGGATTGAATGCATTTCAATTTTGCAACCTAACATCAATTAACGTTTCAGATATTGAGACACAGGAAGAATTAAATAAAAGAGCAAAACATGCAAGTTTTATTGGAACTTTACAGGCGAGTTATACTGATTTTCATTATTTAAGACCTGAATGGAGAAAAGTAACAGAAAAAGAAGCACTTTTAGGTGTTAGTTTAACTGGTTTGGCTTCAATAAATATTTTTGACTATGATTTTTCAGAACCAGCAAAAATAGCCGTTGCTGAAAATGAAAGAATTGCAGAAGTGATTGGTATTAATCCTGCATATAGGGTTACATGTATTAAACCTGAAGGAACAGGTAGTTTAGTGTTGGGAACATCTTCTGGTGTTCATGCTTGGCATCATCATTATTATAAAAGACGGATGAGAGTCAATAAAAATGAATCTATATATGAATATTTGGTTCAAAATTTACCTAGTTTAGTAGAGGATGAAGTTTTTGGAAATGGTGCAGTAATTACAATACCAGTAAAAGCACCAGATAATGCAATAACTAGAATGGAACATTCTATAGATTTCCTAGAGAGAATTAAGTACCTTTACGAGAATTGGGTATTAGGTGGTCACAAACAAGGAAATAATACACATAATGTTTCTGCTACTGTTTCTATAAGGGATCATGAGTGGAGAACAGTTTCAAATTGGATGTGGAAAAATAGAGAAGGATTTAATGGCTTATCTTTTTTACCTTACGATAATGGAACTTATGTACAAGCACCCTTTGAAGATTGTACGATTGTAGATTATAAGGATTTATTAGGTCAAGTTAGGAATATTAATTTAACGGAAATTGTTGAGGAGCAAGATGAAACTGATTTACAGGGAGCAATAGCATGTGCAGGAGGTTCATGTGAGATTTTTTAATAGGAGATTTTAATGTCAAATGAAAAGTTGTTTGCACCAAATTCTATAGCAAATTTGATTCGAGATGATGATACTTTGCTGGATGAATTAGGTTTTACTGAAGAAGATTTCAAAACATATCAACTTTTTGTTGATAGGAGTTCTCCTTTAGTAAAGTTTTACGAAAAATATTCAGACAATGTGAAAATAAGCCAGTTGGAAAGTTCTGCTTTCCAGCATGGCTCACATCATGTTTTATCTAATTTTGATAGGATACCATTAGTTGATGAATTGACTGAATATGGTTTCCCAAAACATCCAGGATTGATGTCTTCTTATGATAAAGAAACATTAGATGTTATTGCAAATTCCTTGTTGAATGCTGACCTATCAGGTGAGTTTTTACCAATTAATGAACTTTTACATTTTATTAACACTTCTAGTGAAAAAAGTGTTCTTTTGTGGAAAAGGTTGTATGTTGGTGCTAATGGAAATGGAACTAAAGCAGGTTTTGAGACTAGTGCTTGGAACACCTCTTTGATTCCCGATAATGGAATTCTTGCTGTTGGAGATATAAAATCTGATAATAAAATTATTGGTAAGTCTGGCGAATTCGATGGTTTGGTTGTCAATGGAAGTTCTGTTCTTGGTGATATTAATGCATCTGATTCAACCGTAAATGTTTGGGGATCTTTATACATAAATGGTGAAAAATTAATTTCTGGTTCTGGATCTTTGGCATCTGATTTTTTAGATATAACAGATGATGTTGAACAAGAAGGGGCAGTATTTAGAACTGTTAGTAGTGAAAATCCACACTTTATTGTTCGTCCTATACAAAGTTCAACATATGTTACTGACACATCAATTAGAAATGCCCTCCTTGTTTCTAGAATAAATGGCAAAAAAGATAATCATGTATTTATCAATACTCCTTATGATGTAACCCCAAATCTAAATTCCTTTCCATATAATAACCAATTAGTAGTGGCAGGTGGTGCTGTTTTTGGAGAAAAAGATAATACAAATACAATTATACATACCTATGGAAATTCTTTTCAATCACACAGTAATACTACATTTGAAATTCTTCATGGTTTCAGCCCAGATTATTCTTTAGCACCTCCAAGTATGATGATTTCCTCTTGGGGAGGTCTTAGGTTACAGGCTCATGATTCCCTACCTGCTACTGCAAAACTAATAGTTGGTTCCTCATCGAAAAAAGTTGGAATGAAACTTTATGGAGCATTTCATTTTGATCCACCTTTAGGTGTAAGTGCAAGTAAAACTTCTTCTGGAGATTTTTCTTTTGCTTATGTAACAGATACAGGTGGAGGTGATGAAACAGTTTTAGGAACACCAATCTCTATTCGTAATGATGGATATATTGGAATAGGGATGTTGCCTGAAAATCAAATATTAGATGTTTCAGGAACGAATTATGTAAGATCTAAATCCAAAATACTTTCAGTTAGTGGTGGTGCTGATTTTATAAATTACAATACAGATGGAACATTTAGCAATACAGTAACTGCTAGTGTATTTGAAAACCCTGGGAATCCAATAACCTATGATGAAGGTTTAGGTATTGCTAGAGATTCAGGGGATTACTATGGAGGTTCTGGAACTTTATATGTTAAAGGATCTCGCTATATTGATAGTGATGAAGGAGATGAATACGATATAGTTTTAACTGGAAATAAACATCCCTATATAAAAGAATTGGCTTATGAAACAACAGGAAGGTATTTTGGAACAAGAATAGATGGAAAATTACATCTTTATAGTCAAACTGAAAAAATAATAAATATAAGTTC
>VTLG01016815.1_pt1 | contig 16812 bp, 11 predicted proteins | sample 4694571 | NCBI WGS metagenome assembly VTLG01 (sample SAMN12604809, study PRJNA352737) | marine metagenome | biome: ENVO:00000447; feature: ENVO:00000209|ENVO:00000569|ENVO:01000036; material: ENVO:00002151; isolation source: viral sequences binned using virsorter ...
ACTCAAGAAGGTGAGAAGGAAGATAAGAATAGGTTTTCCCTAGAATTAAGTTACCGTAATTTGTTTGCTGAAGCTCCTGATTTTATTGACAGCGTAGGAGCAGACGGTAGTGAGGAAGCCTTTGAACAAGAGCGGGATAAATACTGGGCTGAAAAAGGGTTCGGCACTCCTACTTATAGTTCGGTAAAGAGAAAACTTGTAAGCAATCTAGCGCAGATTAATTGGGGTAAGCTACCGGATGAGGATAAAAAATTAATGAAAGAATACTTAGGGGCTATAGCTCAGTTTTACCCTGATATTCCTGTAGATGCCGATGGGTTGGGAAGTTTCAGACATCCTGATGGATGGGACGGACATTTATCGCATAATACTTTTTCTCATATTAAAGCGTTTCAACAATCACAATATAATTTATTTGGATTAGAGGAACCTGTAAACTGGAACACGGATCAAGATAAAGATTTTAATGGAAAAGTGTCTGGTCAGGATTACTTTCAGTATAATTTAGATAAACAGGTTAACTCTATTAACAGGCATATGCAGCGTATGGTGAAAGGATGGGGTAGAAAAGCACCATATCCTGAGGGAGAAGGTTTAGATATATCTAATGAAGAAGCTTTAGCTGATGCCAGAAGAGAACTAGATACTGCTTTTCATTCTGAAGCTATTATAGAAGAGATGGGTATGGAAGGAGCTTCTCCTGAGGAGGTTGATGACTTAGTAAAGATGATCTCACAGTACCTAGAGTTGGCAAATTTAGCTGCAATACATGGAGAAGAGTTTAGATCTTTTAGAAATAGATCTCATTCTCATTATATTAAAAACGGCATAAAAAGATTATATGATTTTAGGAGACGTAAGGGAGCTACTGAGCACTCCAATGACTATTACAAAGAGAATATAAGTAGTGATGTTGACCCAGTTTACGAGCTAGTAACAGAGTTCTTAAAAGATGCTGAGAATTATGTAGTAATGGCGGGTAGAAATGGTAAAAAAATAATTCCTTTGGTTGATTGGATAGGAATGAGTACGTCTGATAAAGGAGAAATGCTATTACCGAGTAGAGTAAGTGCAATAAGGTTGGTAGGAACAGGTATTCACGAACGAAGGAAACTAGAGGAGTTAAGAAAAGGTTGGATATTTAAAGAACCATTAGATAACTGGTGGGTAAGAGAAGAAGTACCAGAATGGAACAGAATATTAGGGCTGTCCGAGGAAGATAAAATAGGCTCTGAGACTGAGGAAATAGACTTAGGTGATGCTGCTGAAGTCTTAAAAAAAGACACTAATCCATAAAAGATATGAGTGACAGAAAATATAAATCAGCTTTTACCAGTAAAACTACGGCTGACCAAGCTACTGCCCATCAGGTGTATCAAGCGCGTAAAGCCACCGCTTTACATTATAGACAGAAGCTAGAAAGTATGGATCAAGAGAATGATGCTGAAGAGTTAAAAAATGCTGTAAACGCGAGAGCGCAAGGTGGTTCTCAGTGGTGGGATACTAAAGATACAGTCCTTAGTATAGGAAGAGGAGTAAGTAATTTTGGTAGATCTGCTTATAATTTATTTGGGTCAGGTTTCGGTAAAAATGCTAAAGACTTAGGATGGGAATACAAGGAATCTAAGTCAATTTCAGGAGGACTAGTAGGAGGATTAACTCAATTTATTACAGGTTTTGCCACTACTAAAGGCATAACTTCGTTAGGTAGAGAAGGATTAAAAGCTCATGCAAAAAAACAATTAGCTAAAGGTAAAGGAGCTAAAGTAGATAAAAAGTTTGCAGGAACAGAAGGAGCTTCAGCTTTAACATGGGCTCGGGTAATGGCACAGGGAACTGCTTATGGAGCTGTTGCAGACTTCATATCTTTCGATCCAGATGAAGGCAACTTAGGAACAATGCTTCTTGAAAAAGGTAGAAAAGAAAATTGGAAAGAAGAAAATCCTAAGTTTATGGCAGTAGTTGAAGATTGGGTAGCTATAGATCCAGAAGAATGGGCTAAGAATGAGCAAGGTCTTACTGACCACTTTAAAGAACGATTCAAGAATGTCGGTGAGGGTGTTATCATGGGTGTTGGTATAGATGCTTTTATGCGTTTAATGAAAGTTACCCATATCAGCCGTAACTTAAAAAAAGCTGAAAAAGAATTAGTAGCAGCTCAAGGAGTTTTAGATGACTTAGTAAAAGGAAGTTCTGATCTAGAAGCTTTAGATAAAAGCAGTTTTTGGAACGATGCTAGAATAAAATATAATAAAGCTCAAAAACATTTTGATGAAACGATTACTGCTGCTAAAGCTGAAAGCGTGAATATAGAAAGTACGCTTAATAATATTAATCGTATTAATAAACAACAAGGATCTGGCATAGGTGTAATAGGGGATGACATTAGGGTTGAATCTACTGGAAAATTTAAAGAATGGGTTGAGACTTCTAACGATCCTGCTGCAAAGGCAGCAAGAGATGCTCGTTTCGATCCCCCAGAAGAACTCAGGCTCAGGAACAAAGAAGCCTTTGACCAATTTTATGCAAAAGAATTTAAAGAATGGGTTGAGACTTCTGACGATCCTGCTGCAAAGGCATTAAGAGGTTCAAAAAAATGGCTGGATACGCTTGAAGGTGAGGCCGCTGGAATAGATGATGCTCCTATAGAAGCTGCTTTTAAAGTTTTTAAAAAATTCAAGGCGAAAGATGCTGAGGTAAAATTTTGGAACCCTCCAAACGCAGTAGAAGTAGATTTTAGTACATCATCTAACGCCGAAGTTCGAACGCACCTCTACCGAATAGACCCTAATGGAACTATAGGCTTAGACCTTAAGGCACTCAGAAGAGATTTTCAATCTGATGATCCTTTACCGTACCTTAGCGGAGATGTTCTCAATCCTGTAACGGGCCACCCTTCTAGTGTATCCACAAATGAAGCTGCTTTACTAAATGGTTTAGGAGTTGATCCAGCAAGACTTAAAAAACAACTAATTGAAAAAGCTGGAAAAGAAGGTGCAGTCGAGATGTATAAAGATTTCTTTTTATTTCGAAGTAGGAATGTAAAAGCTTTAGGTAAAGATGCCGGATTAGCATTTAATCAACTTTATATGGGCTCAGCTAGAGCTGATAAAGTTTTTAAGCAAGCTACTTTTGATGCTTTGTTTAAACCCGTTGGAGAGGGCGGGTTAGGCTTAAACCCAGAGGATGTTAGAGGAGTATGGGCAGGAGAAATTACACCCACAGGACACAAACTAGATCCTTCTAAATTAGCTAGTAGAGTTTTCGATACCCAAGGAGGTATAGAAGCTTTTATTTCTGAAATAGAAAAAGCTAAAAAAGGCGAAATAACCCTACATGAAATAGGTGAAAAGGGGGATTTAATAAATCCTAATACTTTTACTTCAGACAGCGGTGCTAGAGATTCTTTAATAGCTTTAGGTAAAACTAATGAAGATATTTTTACTTCGACCTTTAATCATATAGATGATCTTGCGACTGCCTTAGGTTGGAAAGGGCCAACAGAAAGTCTTACAGCCGAGGACTACGTAAAAAAAGATATTAAAGATTTTTTAAAAGTTATACAGGATTCTAATGAGTTTGATCCTCCTAGCATGAAAGCTTTAGAGAATCAACTTGCTGGAGGGGAGGGAATATTTGATGGATCTGGTTTAGAAGAAATAAATCTAGGAGGAAAGAGTATAGATGATATAGACCATGTACCTCTTACTAAATTATCAGCTCGAATTCTTAGTCTACGTCAAAATCTTACGGGCAGATTAAGAGCCTTAGCTGAGCGAAGTGAGGAGTTTGCTAAGAAGCTTGAAACAGGGGATTTAACTGACGATGACCGATTAGAGTTTAACTTTTTAAAATATGGAGCTGAGCGCGATTTAGCTAGGATACGGCTAATGAGTCGGGCTGCTGGCAAAGCCCTTCGAAGCACGCAAAACTATGATAAGATGTTACAGGGTCTTTCACCCAAGGAACAAGAAGTTTTAAAAGAGCAATTCTTAGAAGCTGCTGGAGGAAGAGAACGGATAGACGAAGCTATAGCACTTTCAAATCAAGCTAATAAACCAGAACCAGCTATAGGCTCGAAAGGTATTTTAGAGCAGCGTTTAAATGCTCATAGCGTTGTTTCTGAACATGGGGGAGCAGATCTTTTTAACGCTTTAAATGATGTTTGGATAAATGCCCTGTTATCAGGCCCGAGAACGCAATCTGTAAATTTAGTATCTAATGTAATAAAAGGTGGTTTAAATATAGCTGAAGAATTTTTGGGAACCTTCGCTCCTCGTCTACCTTTCACTACTCGATCTGTATTTAAAGGTTCAAAAGAGATTTTAAAGGCTCAAGATAAACAAACTATTTTTGGAGACTCTTTAAAGTTAACTCCTAAAATAACTAAGTCAGATAAGGGTTGGACGTTTATGCGAACACCCACAGAATCTTCAGAAATTTTTTCTACTAAAAAACAAGCTATAGAAGCTGGTGAAAAATTTATGTCTGAAAAAGCTGCTGCATCTTCTTTAAAATTTACTAGAGGACAAGCTTTAGATCAGTTTACTTATGCCACAGCAATGTCTTGGGATATTCTTAGGATTTTCTTTAGAAATGTAAGCGACGGGTTAGAGCCTGATATAGTTACTGGAGACCTTATAGCTCAGCAAAGGGGTAAGGAGGCTTTAGATGCTTTACATTATGGAGGTCAGTCTGATGCTAATATTACTAAATCTTTAGGAGGAACTGTTTCTGAAGCTTTAGATGAGTCTGCTAAAGGAGCCGCTAATTCCCATCAAATTATGGGAGCTATAAAAGGCATTGCTAAAAATAATATACCGTATGGAGGAGACGAAGCTGCTCTTAAGCTTATAAACGGAGTTGAGGGAACTTCAGTCTATAAAGCATCTGCTTATCTATGGGACGGTTTTTATCAGCATTTCATAAGACAAGCTACCCGTAAAATGAATTTGGGAGATCAGCTATTTAAAAGGATTCATGTTAGTGCTCGTTTGCACGCTTCTCTTAAAAACCATGCGATCCATGTATTAGGGATGGAAGATCCTGCTTTAATACAAAAGTATATTTTAGATCATAAAAAAGGATTAATGTTGCCTAATGGAGAAGTCTTTTCTGAAAAGAATTTAAAAATGAATATTTATAGTAGATTAGGCGCACGCGTCGATTCTTCTACTGGCCTTCCTTTATGGCAGGGTGACGATTTAACAGCAGAGGCTAAAAGAATGTTTGAAAATGAGCGTCATCTTTTAGATGAAAATGGTAATATTAGATTAACTTCAAGCCAAAGAGAGAACTTAGCCGCTAAATCTTTAGATTGGGCTAATGAAGCTACTTTTACAGAAGAACTTGGAAAAGTAGATAAAGAAGTTTTTGGTAAAAAAGGCATATCATCAGATATATCTGCATTTGCAGGTAGAAATGATCATATGTTATCGTCTCTTCTTCGTTCTTTAGCACCTTTCTATAGAACTCCTGTAAATCTTTGGAGAGACTCTTTGGCTCATACACCTGTTTTGGGGATGCTTCATCGAAAGAATATAGCAGATTGGCAATCTACTGATCCTGCTAGAAGGTCTAAAGTTATTGGTAGGCAGATGGTTGGCTCTGCACTATGGACTTTAGGAGGTATGGCTGTTTTTTCTGGAAAGATTACTGGAGGTTTGTCAAAAGATAAACGAAGAAGAGAAATGCAGCAAAGAGCTGGCTTAAGGCCTTATACTATTATTAAACCTAACGGAGAACTTTTAGATTTAAGTAGATTAGAACCTCTTTCAATGCCTGTTAAATGGATGGCTGATTTTTATGAAACAGCACAATTTGTTCGCAACGATGAAAAAGAAGAAGGACTTATTAAAGATTATGGCGCTATTTTAACAGGAGCTACTGCTGACGCTATAAGTGGAAGTACATACACTAAAGGACTTGCTGAAGGTATGATGTTGTTTGTAACTGCTGCAAACAGCGAAGATATGGAAACTTGGGATGCTTTAGAAGCTTGGGCTAAGCATCGAGCTGGTTCGATGGTTCCTAATTTTCTAGAAATTGGTAATGTAGACGACCTTCAAAGAGATGTAAGATCTTTTAAAGATCATGTTTTAAAAAAGGTGTGGCCTTACGGTATTCCTCCCAAAAGAGATCCTATTTTTGGAAGAATAGTAAAACAACACCAAGCATATCCTAATCCTCACATTAAATCTATAACTCCTATAAAGGTTTATACTCAGGAAAATTCTCCAGAGATCTATTCTGAATTATTATCTCTTCACGGTATGGCAGGAGCACCTAGTATAAAGTATAGAGGTAATCCTAATTTACCAATGACTCAATATCACGCTAATTTTGAGTTTATAAGTGTTGATCCAAAAACAGGGGTTGAATCTGTAAATCTTAAAAAATCAAAACAACTAAAAGCTTACGCAAAAAACTTTAAAGCAAAAGGTGGAGCACCTTGTCCTATAGCTGAAGGTCAGGATTTTTATGATTTTTTACAGCAATATGGATCAGTTCGTAAGGTTAAAATAGACGCTCCTCAAATACTTGCTTGGAGAGAGAATACTCCACAAGAATTTTCTAAAGAAGATAAAGAAAATTGGAATAAATTTATGGACGAATTTGAAAATAAGTTAGGACGTTCAGAAGTGAATTTAGAGGAGCTTATAATGGTTGCCCTTAGATCTGATTTTTATAGAAATATTCCTAAAAAACATTATCCAGAATTAAGATTAAAAACATATAGAGTAGAATTTTTAACATCTATGATCCATAACTGGAGAAGAGATTGTATAGACGAGTTATCTGGAATAACTAGAGAAAACAAAGAAGGATTAATTAGGATTAATACTGATGATATGAGAGCTGATCCTAAAATGACTCATGGTGGCCCCTTAGGTTTACTCTGGCCCGAGTTAGCATTTCAAGCTGCTGCTATGAGACCACAAGCTATTCAAAGAAAGAATAGAAACGCTGTAACACCCGAGACACTACTACAACGTCAAGAGAATGAACTAAATCCACCAAAAGAATAGTTGAAACAAATACAATAAACTGCTAGGAGAATAAGAAATGGCTGATAATGCAAGAATCTACACGAGCGTAACAGGGACAAGCTCTACAGAGACAATCTCTGCCAGCGCTATTACGTTCTCATACCTCAAGAAAAGCCACGTTGAAGTGCGGGTTTCCAACGCTGGAGAAACCCTGTCTGCCTTTAAGACCCGCCTAGCGGCTGGCTCAGTAACAGCCTCTACATTTAACACTGATTACAATATAGCTGATAACGGAGACCTTACTTTTGTAACTGCTACACTGGCTGACGGAAGTGTTTACCAAGTTGAAGTAAAACGTAACTCAGATATAGCCAATCGTTATGTTGATTTTGTGGATGGCTCTGTAGTAACTGAAGCTAATCTGGACGATGCCCAGAACCAGCAGCTCTATTTAACACAAGAATTAGCAGATAAAAAAGCTACCCTACTGGAAGATGGGAGTATAGCTGCCGATATTACTGGTGATGTGACAGGTAATGTTACCGGAAACGTAACAGGTAATGTAACCGGAGATTTAACAGGGAATGTAACGGGTAATGTTACTGGTAATGTAACAGGTAATGTTACTGGAGATTTAACTGGAGACGTAACAGGTGATGTCTCTGGAAACTCTGGAACAGCCACCAAGCTTTCATCAGGTAGAACCCTAGGAATGACTGGAGATGTCGTATGGACATCCCCATCTTTCGATGGCTCAGGGGATGTAACCGCAGCAGCCACTATACAGCCTAATTCGGTAGCTCTTAGTACAGATACTACTGGAGACTACGTTAGCACTGTTACAGCAGGTACAGGGCTTAGTTCAACGGGATCTACTAGCGGAGAAGGTGAAGCTCATACTCTTAGTATTGATACATCTTATGTTGGTCAAACCTCACTAACTACCCTCGGTACTGTAGGAACAGGGGCTTGGGAGGGAGATGCTGTAGGAATCTCTTATGGTGGCACTGGTCAGACCACGCGCCAAGCTGCTATAGATGCTCTTACAGATTCATCCAGTACAATCACTGACTATGTTCTTACTAGGGATTCCTCTGGTAATGCCGTATGGGCTGTTTCACCCACTGGGCCTACAGGAGCTACAGGGGCCACAGGAGAAAATGGTAACTTTGGTGGAGCTTCTTTTAAGTATGATTTCTTAACTGATGTAGATAATGATGATCCTACTGCTGGTAGATTAAAATTTAATAACGCCACCCAGAACGCCGCTACTGCTATCTATATAGATGATGCTGATTTAGATGGATCAGATATTCAATCCTTCATGAGAACGATTGATGATTCAACTTCTACAATTAAGGGTCATGTAAAGATTTCCAATCTGTTGGATTCCTCACAATTCATAATCTGGACTATTTCATCTTTGGTTGAGAACAGTGGTTACTTTGTAATCAGTGTTAGTCCTATAGATTCCTCTGCTGCAAACCCATTCTCTAATGGGGAGGATTTGATGGTTACTTTTGCCCGTACAGGAGACAAGGGTGACACAGGCGATACGGGTGCTGCTGCGACTATAGCTGTTGGAACTGTTACTGGTAATACAGTGGCGGCTGGAGGGGATGCCACAGCAGCAGTCGGTAACGTTGGTTCCTCCAGTGCAGCTACATTCGATTTTACTTTTGGAATACCCACTGGTGCAACAGGGGCTACTGGTTCAGCCGCAACAGTAGCAGTTGGTTCTACAACTACTGGAAATGCTGGAACAAGCGCATCCGTATCTAATAGTGGTTCCAGTTCTGCTGCTGTTTTTGATTTCACGATACCCAAGGGTGACACTGGGGCTACTGGAGCTACAGGGGCTACAGGGGCTAACGGAGAGACCGCAGTATCAGGCACACCTGTTGCCAACCAAGTTGCCTTCTTTGAAGATGCTACAACGATAAAAGGAGAGAATGACCTGTACTGGGATGCAACAAATAATCGCTTGGGCATCGGTACTACGGCTCCGTCCTATAACCTTCAAACAGATGTGGCATCGGGTAATGCTAATTTCTTCGGTATTCGTCAAGCTGACCATATTTTATGGTCGATGGGACTAAAAGCAAGTGACACTAATTTATACTTTAGAAGCGGAAATGCTGGGGCAGAAACAGACCACGTTACTTTCAAGACAGATGGCTCTGTCGGCATCGGCACTACGTCTCCCGCTACCACCCTTCACGTTGCTGGGCCGATAAGGTCATCCAGTACCTCGCGAATTGAGGCAGATGTTCATAATAACGGGGATAACTCTGCTAACATTATCCACCGCAGCGGCACTAGCACTTTGGTGGGCAACGGGAATTATCTTTATCATACAGACGCGGGTCTGGTCGGCATCGGCACTTCGTCTCCGTCCTACAAAATGCACGTTGCAGGAACCGCTTACGCTGAAACGTATTACTCTCTTAATGGATATGGTTCTAATGGTAACAACCTCATAGACTTTGATAGCAGCAGTAATTATTGCACCATCAGCACAAATGCTTCCGAAAGATTGCGGATTGACTCTAGTGGAGCCTTTGGAATTGGCGGAGAGAATTACGGAACTTCAGGCCAAGTCCTCACCTCTCAAGGAAGTGGTTCCGCTCCGGTTTGGTCAACTGCTTCCGGTTCCGGTGATGTCAGCAAAGTTGGCACTCCTGCTTCTGGTCAAGTGGGATATTGGACAGGTGATGGGACTTTAGCGGGTGAGAATGATTTATTCTGGGATGCGACGAATAATCGCTTGGGAATCGGCAGTTCCTCACCAACTCGACCTCTTACGGTGGATGGAGGGAGTACGGCGGTTGTTGCGGAACTCATAGCAGACTCATCAGATGCTACTGTTTTGTTTATTACGAACGAGGAGGGTACTGACCAAAGTTGGGGAATAGGGGTGGGAGGAAGTGGACACGCTGCTGGTGAAGATTCACTTTACTTCCGAGACGAGACTGCTGCTGCGAATAGAATGACCATCAACTCGTCGGGCAACATTGGCATCGGCACTACCTCGATTGGAACTGTGCACAGCACAGATTACGGGACGACTAGGCTACACATAGACGGTGGCACAGACAGGGGCCAACTCGTTATAGAGGGAGACACTCTGGCATCGGTTATACTCTCTGATAATGGTGCTACTGCTGATGAACGAGTTTTCGTTACGAAAGCAGATGGCGGGACATATTCCCTTTTAAGTTTGAACGATAATGGGACGGGTGCTGGGGGTACATTTGTGATGACTCACGGGGGTAATATTGGCATCGGTACTGCGTCTCCCAACAGTTACACGAACTACAAAACTCTTACAATAAACGGCACTTCAGGTTCGACAGTGGACTTGGAAGTAAACGGCGCACTCACTGGCTATTTAGTTGCGGAGGCAGCACAGGTAACTCTCAATGCGCTAACCGAAGTCCCTCTGGTGTTTAAGACTCACAACACCGATAGATTGCTGATTGATTCCAGTGGCAATGTCGGCATCGGCGGGACAAACCCTGACACCTTATTGCATTTATTTGGGACAACCAGTGTGGGTGAACAGGCGGTTCTGAAGGTTGGCAGCACGGCAAGTGGTTACGGTCATATTGGGTACAACGTAACGGGTTCTAAATTCTGGATGTCACCCACGACAACAGCTAGTGACGGAATCACAATGGATTCCACGGGTGTGGGCATCGGCACTTCGGCTCCGTCCTACGAGCTTGACGTTACAGGGTCAGTAAACGCTACAACAGCTTATAACCTAGCAAGTAATGAGATTATAGATTACGAGAGTCTGGGCGGAGGTGAATACAAGTTAAGGCTAGGGCAGAACACTGGTACGACTTTAAATTACACTGGCTTGTTCGCCAGAGGGACAGAAGTTGTAACTCTTGACGGAGCTAATGCACGGGTCGGCATCGGCGCTACGTCTCCGTCCCAAAAACTACAAATAACAGGGCCAAACGATACAGACCATCTTTCAATTTTACTAAACTCATCAAGTTCCAGCTCACAGGCGGTCTATGGTGTAGAAGGAGACACTGGAGGAACAATTTGCACAGGCACTACGGCTCGCGCAGCGGTGATGGCTGCTACTGCATCAGGCTCATCCCTTCAGCTTGGGACTTCTGGAGCAATCCGCGCAACCATAGATAACAACGGTAAATTGGGGCTAGGCACTACGGCTCCGTCACGAGAGCTATGTGTATATGGAGCCTCTCAAGCCAACATAGCACTGTTCACATCTGGAACCGGAACCACAACCAGTGACGGTCTGCAGCTAATAACGGACGGTGGGGCTGCTTATCTTGAGTTCCGCGAGAATGGCCCGATGTACTTTGCCACCAACTCAAGCAATGCGATGACCATTGATGCTTCGCAAGATGTCGGCATCGGCACTACGGTTCCAACCCACCGCCTTCACGTTGCAACCTCCACCGACACAGTAGCACACATTGAGAGTACCGGAAGTGTAGGGTCTTGGATACTGATGACCGATGACGACAGTGGGGCTTACATTGGTGATAAGGACGGTGGTGTTGCTTTTGCAACGGGATACAATGGGTCAGGAGGAGGCTCCGGTTCCATTACGATGACCCTTGATTCGTCGGGGCAATTAGGCATCGGCACTTCGTCTCCGTCTGAAGAGCTTGAGATTAAAGCCGATGCACCCGCGATAGAGCTTAATAGCAGTAACGTAAATGGTCGTCGGTACGGGATTCAATCTGGTAATGATGGTAAGTTCTACTTCTTTGACTCCACCGCTGGTGCGAACAGAATGACCATTGATTCGTCGGGTAACCTAACGGTCGGCTCCGATGGCGATAGCGCTCAGATTCGTGCTTGGTCTTACGTCAAGGCCTACCGCCAAACCTCTGGTGGTACTGCTGGCTTTTATATAGATGATATCCCAGCCCTTACCTATAACGGTTCATCTACTTACATATACCTACACGATGGCAATGATTTAATTTTTCATAATGAAACCACTGGGTTATCTATGAAAATCGGTTCTTCCGGCCAAGTTTCCCAACCCGTTGAAACCATCACGCCAAACTCATCTGCTACGGTCACTTACACGGTGGATATGGATAAGAGTAACATCCAGAACCTTGTCTGCCATACGGACAACGCGGATATTACAATTAACGTCAGCAATATGGCTGCTGGCAAGACAGTAAAGCTGCACGTTGATTTCAGTGATGTTTCATCATTTAGCTCACTAAATGTTAACTGGAATAACAACAAAGTCTACGAACCGGATACTGCGATGGCAATGGTTGATGGGATAGGGAGTGACATGATTAGCGCAGAATACAATAATTTTATGGTTGATCTGACTGCGTATGGAACCAGCGCGAGTGACGTTTACGGTTCTGCGTCAGTATTTGCCTAAAACAAAGCAATAAATAAATAAATAAATAAATACTATGCCAAATACATACGCATACACACGGCTTGAACCCTTGGTGACGACTCAAGAGGTTAACGGCAAGCAGGAGAAAGTCGTAGAAACTCTAGTTGCTGGAATGACGGCTCAGAGCGAGGACGGTTATAGTGCTTATATGGACGCTGCTATAGCTTGCCCACTCGACCCCGATAACTTCATCACTTTTAATGAGATTGATGAGGCGTGGGCTGTTGCGAAAGCAGACTCTGTTTCAGAAGAAAAGGGCTGGAAGGACGCTTTGGATAAGCAGATTGATGCTGCTCGCGCAAGGCCACTCCCTGCCAAGTTCAAGTTTCAGGAACCAGCAGAGGAACCCGCTGAATAATTTCTATAGGATAGAATCGGGTGGAGACTATTATGAATGATTTAGAATGGTTGAAAGTGTTCGGAGTGAACGGAGGCGTGTTTGCAACTGTATCCTTCTCTGACTTGGAGATCATTCTGAAAGTAGTAATGCTTTTCCTTACTTGTATTTGGACAGGCATTAAAATCGTTAAACTCATAAAAGAAGAATGAAAGAAAAACTAAAGAGTAGAAAACTGTGGATGGCTATTGGAGGTCTTTTGACTGTAGCCGCCACTGAATGGTTGAACTTATCACCTGAATTAACAGATCAAGTCGTTAATGCGGTGATTATTATTGTCCCTGCTTACATCGGTGGCCAAGGCATAGTGGACGCGATGAAAGAATACGCTTCTAAGAAATGATTACCGAACTCCTAGCTGCTCTAAAGGCTATCCCTCGGTTGGTGGATGCCATAGAGCGGCTGGGAGAAGTCGGTACAAATATGGTAGCTCAGAAGAGAAAAGATGAAAAAGATGAAGCTGTTAACGATATCATTGCTACTGCTATTGCTCGTCGTAAACAACGGATGTCTGGGGATAAAACTCAACGGATTTCAGGAGATAGCGGAGAGGAATCCGGTGGGGATGGAGGAAGCCACAGCAACACCTGAGGGAGCGGAACTTGTGAGGCAACTCGGAATTTATATAAATGAATTAGAACAGAAACTAGAAAAGAGGAGATAAGATTATGTGTGTAGCAATGACAGCACCAGCGGCAGCGGCAACAGCAGCAGGGGGAGTCCTCGGCGGTATAGGATTAAGTAAATATATGCGTAGTAGAAATAGTAGAAATAACACCTTTGCCGAAGAACCCTCTGGATTTAACCGAGGTTCTGGATTTAGACGAGGCGCTTCTCTCAAAGATCCTAAAAAATTACTAATACCTCTAAAATAACTCTAGGAATTAATATTATGTGTATGGGTAGACAAAAAACTCCACTAACTCCGAAGCAGGAAGTCTCAAGACTTAAACATAAACGAGACTTCTCGGGAAGAGAGGAAGATATAGACGCATATAGAAAAGCTAGTGCCAAAACCTATGGCTTCAGGAAAATCACAAGAAAAGGTAGTGGAGTATCTACAGTAACTCTGAATGATCCTTGGGGTACAACCTACCAACAACCTAGTTAGGAATGAGCGAGCCATTAGAAATAACCGAAGAGACCTTAGGGCAAATCCATGAAGCTCTAGCGACTGAACTCCTAAGCCGCATCAAGGACGGCTCTGCTACACCCACTGATCTCAATGTGGCTAGACAAATGCTTAAAGATAACAGTATAACTGTTACGCCAGCGTCGACTTCACCATTGGTGAACATATTAGACGAACTACCTTATGATGAAAAAGGGACAATCATCAAAGCAGAAGAAATCAGCAAGCAAGCGATCTCGCAGAGTAGCAGCCAAGAAGTATCGGGATAGTCATTGGGAGCAGAGACTATGGGATGCCTCTAGGCATCGCGGGGATCTTGATAAAACCGTAGTAACTAAAGAGTTTTTAAATGAACTTTGGGATAAACAGCAGGGCTTATGTTTCTGGACTCAGGTTCCCATGGTTAAATACTCGGAGTTCCATAGACACCCACAGAAAGTAAGTATGGATCGTATTGACCCTTTAAAAAGCTATATTCCTGAGAATATTGTTCTTAGTTGTTTATTTGCTAATTTTGGGAAATCTTCCACAGATATTAGGACTTGGCTTCTTTTTCTGAGGGTTCTTCAGGATGCTCTAAATCCACTCGTCTGTAACCAGCTTTCCAGAGATGTTCAGCGAGTATTGCAGCGGTTTCCCACACCGCCTCCTCATCCCAGTAAGATGAAGGTTTAGCCTGATGAAGCAGCTCATGAATCAACGTATCCAGATACTCCTTAGGGGGCAACCTAGGATCAATCTCTACCAGCCCATCGTCATGCGCTAGACCCATAGCTTTATGTCTGCCAAGCTTACGCTCCCGTACCCTGATCCTAAATGGCTTTTTAGAGCCCTCAGAGGCTTTCTCAGGCGTTTTCTTACCCATGACCCCTCCAGATAGGTAAACAATAATAAAAGCTCTCTATGACCGCCTCTAGGCCCAAGAAACAACAAGGGATAGACCCAAGACTAAAGGACTTCAGAAACTTCCTGTATCTAGTGTGGAAGCACCTGAATCTGCCCAGTCCAACTCCAGTACAGAATGACATAGCCCAATACCTACAAGATGGCCCAAGGAGAATCGTTATTCAAGCCTTCCGTGGTGTAGGTAAGTCATGGATTACCAGTGCCTTTGTATGTCATCAACTCTTGTTAAACCCTAGGCTTAATTTTCTTGTTGTTTCTGCCTCTAAGACACGTTCTGACGACTTCTCTACGTTTACCCTTCGGTTAATCTCTGAAATGCCCATATTGCAACATCTGAAGCCCCATGAGGATCAGAGATCATCGAAGATAAGCTTTGATGTAGGCCCAGCACCAGCGGCTCATGCACCCAGCGTTAAATCAGTGGGAATAACCGGACAGCTCACTGGTTCCCGTGCTGACATCATCGTAGCTGATGACGTTGAATCCGCTAACAATAGTATGACACAGCTTATGAGGGATAGGCTGGGAGAAACAGTAAAAGAGTTTGAGGCTATCCTGAAACCTGAGGGTAGAATCCTATTTCTAGGTACACCTCAGTCAGAGGAGACTCTCTATAATTCTCTGCTGGAGCGCGGTTACGAAACCAGAATATGGCCAGCTAGGTATCCCAGTAAGGCTAAAGAGATCTATGGGGATAGGTTAGGAGCTATAATAATAAAAAATATCAAGGATAAGACAGATGAAGAGATCCTTGGGGAACCCGTAGACCCCGACAGGTTCAATGAGTTTGACCTACAGGAACGTGAGGCTTCCTACGGTAAAGCTGGGTTTGCCCTTCAGTTTATGCTCGATAGTCGACTGAGTGACCTCGAAAGGTATCCCCTTAAGCTTAGTGATTTTATTGTCCATCCCTTAGATAAAGAGTACGCAAGTCCCAAGCTGGTGTGGGCGAGTAGTCCTGAGTTAGTCATAAGGGATATACCTAATGTGGGGTTTAGTGGTGATTATTACCATAAACCTATGGAAGTCATGGAGGGCCATGAGAAATACACAGGTTCAGTCCTAGCGATTGACCCTTCGGGGCGAGGCCAAGATGAAACTGGGTATGCTGTGGTTAAAATCCTGGCATCTCAGTTGTTTGTTACGGATGCTGGTGGATTTAAGGGGGGTTACGACAAACATACCTTGGGTAAGCTCGCTCAGATTGCTAAAGAGAACCAAGTAAACAGGATAATCATAGAGGCTAACTTCGGAGACGGAATGTTTAACCAATTACTTAAGCCTGTCTTAGTTGAACACGGTTACTCGGTTACGATAGAGGAAGTAAGACATAACAAACAAAAAGAACTAAGGATAATAGATACACTAGAGCCTTTACTTAGTAGTCATAGGTTAATCTTAGATCCTAAGATTATAAATAATGATTATAATAGTCTTAGTAAAAGAGGGGGATCAACTGCGGATAACCTTAGTTACCTCCTCATGTACCAGTTGTCAAGACTAACTCGTGATAAAGGTTCACTAAGGCATGACGATAGGCTTGATGCTTTGAGTATGGCTTGTGGGTACTGGGTTGAACATATGGCACAGTCAGTTGACGAAGCTGTTCGTAATATGAAGGATGAGAGAGTAGACAGAGAATTGGAGAAGTTCTTGGAAGGTGTCGTGGGTAGGAAACCTGTGGAGAACCTATGGGTCAAACTTTAGGCTGTCAAGTTGTTATTATTTCTTGTTTGTGAATCATTTATGATTGGCTAAGAGACTTGTCGATCACTTTCCGGTAATTTTGATCGAAAAGTATGAGGGGGTATCTTCGTCTACGACGAATAGGCATCCCCCCATGACCCCTCTCGAACTCCAATACTTTTAAAAATCAGAGATATTCTGAGGATTTAACCTATAGTGGGTCAAAAATAATCAAAGGTGGCTACCCTATGGGGGTGGTACACTGTTTATATTTGTCATC
>VTLG01008128.1_pt1 | contig 16805 bp, 21 predicted proteins | sample 4694571 | NCBI WGS metagenome assembly VTLG01 (sample SAMN12604809, study PRJNA352737) | marine metagenome | biome: ENVO:00000447; feature: ENVO:00000209|ENVO:00000569|ENVO:01000036; material: ENVO:00002151; isolation source: viral sequences binned using virsorter ...
ATTCATCAAAGAAAAGATTTGGATATCTAAAATCTCCTCAACAACATCTCTACGATGCCGTGCCTTCAGTTGCATGAAAGGAACAAACGTGGATGAGCCAAGAATAACAACCTGTGTAAAACTACGATAGTTTAGTTTCAATACTTGTTGTTCCAGATACTTTTGATAATCTCTTGCATTCGCATCCTGATTATACATCTTACCGCCAATGTAAATCTCAAATACATTTGGCTTGATGCCACGAATTACCTTTATACTTTTACCACCAACTTTAAATTCCACCTCAACAATACAGCCACTAGCATTGACAGTATTGAGAAGTTGTGGTTTATTGATGTTACGAAAAGGTTTACCAAACAATCCAAAACATAATGCGTCAAGCACAGTGGATTTCCCTGCGCCATTCTCACCAATAATAAGTGTGGTCGATTCTTTGTTTAGTTGGATTTCTGTGAAGTTATTACCAGTTGATAAAAAGTTCTTCCACCTAACGCTTTCAAAAGTTATCAAATTTCCGAGTCCTGTTTATTACGAATTGATGTGCCACTAATGCTTTCAATTTCTTTATCAAAGTTTTCTTGTTCAATAACATAACCAACATCTCTGCCGTATGTAATATTAACAATGTTGGGAACGTCCATAATTTCAAAATCTAAATGATAGGTATAACCATGTTTCTCTAAATCACGAATCATATCTCCCCTATCATGATATTCTTCACCTGTATTACGAACCATTATGACAACTTGGCCAGTCTTTCCATGAGCCCGTTTGAAAAGCTCTCTGTGTCCATCGTGCCAAGGTTGAAATCTTCCAAGCATTTGAACAGTTGGTTTTCGTCTATCCATTTCGTAACTCTCAGGTTGTGATTTTTTAATGGTGCTTCAAACAACTTATTTGTATCTCCGTAACGTCCTTCCTTTATAGTATCCATCCAAACAATTTTATCTGGATTAAAATTATGTCGCAAAGCAGGCAAGGGACAAACATATGCAGAAATACTTATGGAGTCTATTTCTGCAAGTGTTCTCATTCTCTCTGTTTGTATTGCTCTACCAGCGATAGAGAAATCCCAATCATTGTAAACTTCTCTGACAACATCTGCATCCCAGAAAGGAATTGAAAAGTGTTTTGCAATACGACTACCTAACCAAGTTTTACCAGAGCCAGGCAATCCCATAATTAAAATTTTCATATTTCCAAGTCCTGTGCCTCAGTATATAAAGTTCTCATCGTATTTTTAAGTCTGTCTTTACTTAGGTCTACTGGCAACTCATCAATGTATTTTTCCAGCAGTGTCATCGTATCTTCTGAATTCTCAACTATATCATCAGACACATTACTTGCATCCATCTCTGAAAAATCCTCAACGATCTTAACATCATGACAGTCTGCTGTCAAGAGCTTATCTACAAATTGGTCAAACTGAAATAAGTCTTTCTTATTGACTACTACCAGTTTTACATACTTATCCTTGTACTTTTGAAAATCATGAGCAGTGCCAGAAGGACCAACCATATGACTGTAATCATTAACTGTATCATCATAGTAAATCTTGGAAAAGATGTTGTATGGATTTACAATACGTTCAAGCTCTCTTGTCTCTGTATCAAATATGTGAAATCCTTTTGGGTCATCCCAATCATTCCAATAAAGTTCATATGGTGTGCCGAGATAATACACTTGACCATCATCTGACTTATGATGATAGTGACCACTCATAACTGTGTCAAACTTTTTGAACTCCTCTTTATCCCAACCGTGATCCATAAACATGCCCTTCTGCATCTCAAAGCCATTCAACTCTAAATGTCCCATACAGATTTGAGCAGTGGTTTCATCAATCATACCCATAGAATGAATATAGTTTTGATTGTTTATCCAAGGCATGAAAAGAATTTTACACCCATCAAACTCTACCTCTTGTGCCTCTGGGTATACTCTAATGTTAGGAAATTTGCCGTCTACAAGTTCCTGTAATGAGTTAACATCATTAGTGTTCTTGTAAAAGGTATCATGGTTTCCAACTAACATGTGTAAATTAATTTTCAGTTGGCTAAATGGTAGTATAAATCTTTCACGAAAGTCTTTCGCAATCTTATACGAAACAAACTTTCTACGATCCATAACATCGCCCAAATGAATGCAAGTTTTTATATTGTGTTGGTTTAGGTATGGAAAGAACACACCCTCGTAAAACTTATAAAAATAATCATTAAAATATGCATTATCATTTCTAGCGCCAAAATGGGTATCAGTAATCAATGCGATTTTCAAGTGTCTTTCTCCATAAAGATTTCCAACCCTTTTTTCTTTGCTGGCTCTTTTTTCTTTGGTTTATAAACATCATCTTCTGGTAAGAATAATTTAGTATCAATTCCCTCAACATAATAAGAAGAATCATCTCCTTCCATTGTAGTAAAGGAATCGTATGCATCACGTTCAATCATTTTATTTCTGACATGGCTTTGTTTTTTCTCTTTTGCAATTCGTCTAAGGAAAGCATAATATATGATTTGTGTAAAGTATGCAAAAGGATTTTTGGATTTCTCTGGATTAAAGTTTTTGACATATTGTAAACAGTTTTCAATACCATCAGAAATCATGTCTTCTCTATATGTGTAATTTATAAAGTTTGGTTTGTAGGATAAATGAGTAGCAATCTTTAAAAAGCATTCACCAATATAATTTGTTACAGGTGGGATATTCTCTTCATCTGGCCAACTCTCACGCCAATCAATCATTGCTTGTAAAAATTTTTTGTTATCAACATAATGAATACTTTTTTTCTTTGCCATTTAAATCTCCAAATAGTATATCCTATAATAATACCTACAACAACAAAAGTCAAGTCCACTTATACAAAAACATTAAAATCAAGACCTATGCAATTACCACAATTAAAAATTTCCTCTTTATTTTCAGACCCCAAAACCGTATAATAATCGGACAAATATTCATCACCATTAGCATCATACATTACATGTGGTTTGAAATCTTCACTTTCGATATTTTGATGCCAAAAAAGTTTATGCCATGTTTCTATGGTAAAATATTTCTCAATGATCTCATACCACTCTTTTTCCTCATGTAAATTTTTAATGAAATTATAATTTTCTGGATTGACACGATGATTAAAACCACCATAATGATCTGTCAAATCTATGTGTATTAGCCCTTGTGAATTCTTTTTACAATGATTTTTCATTCCTTTCAGAAATAAGTCTATATCATCTAACTTAATATGTTCCAAGACTGCTGAACACAACCATGCATCGGCTTTATAAGTTATTGTTTTTGAGAGATCAGTTATGTCAAAGAAGAATATTTCATCAGCTATAATTTTAAACCATTCCATATCTGGATGATCCATGTCTGAATGATTATATAAATCTTTCTCTGACCTTTCAATTATAATTATATAATAACCCTTTTTTTTATATTCGATTGCAACTTGCAAGTTGGGCCCACATCCAAAATCAACAAAAACTGGTTTATTCATATTATTTTTCAAATAGGAGACTTGACTCATGCAAAAAAATCGTGTACATTAAGTATGTGCTTGGGTCAATGAATAAGTTTAGAGTTTGTTTTAATCTGTCTTAAAAGGTCATCATATACATCTTCATCAGATTCTTCTTCTTCATCTTCAGCAATTAAATTATTTCCCCCCTCCCAATCCTCGTCAATTCTAAGCATTACATACTCATAATATTTCGACAATCCTACGGAGGCGTCAGCTATAAGAATACACTGATTTTTTTCTATATTGAAATATTTTTGGTCTGTAAAATGCTGCATCCAAGGAGTCAGGTTCAAGGTTTCACCTATCCCGCCTCTTCGACTTTTTATTGGAACAACATCCATCCTTAACGGATTTATAATGTCATACATCTTATCGTCATGAGCACTTAGCTCACAAACAATCATTTCACCGTTAGACAATTTCAAAACTTTATAAGAATCTAAGTTCATTTTAAGTTTATCCTTCTAATTTCATAATCAAACTTTTGGTCATCATATATATTTATGCGTTCTCTGAAGTGTCTTAAAGTGAAATTGAGTTTAGAATTAATGGCAAGATCATCGGCGACATCATAGAGTCGTAGGGTTTTATTCCCTCCTTGTTGTCGCAACCCACGCCCAAGCGACTGAAGCACTCTGATTTTGCTTTTTGAGGGACTTGCGAACACGATGTTATTGATGTTGCGAATGTTAATACCAGTGCTGAAAGTACCGTAACTCGCAACAATAATGGCATTTTCCTCATTTTCTACTATCTCCCTTATTTCTTCTCTTGTATTTGTATCCACGCCACCATAAACAAAAAACACTTTTCTTTCTTCATATTTATCTTCTATTAGGTTATGGAGAGGTTTGCCGTGTTTTTCTACGAACTGAAAAAGAACGAGAGTGTTACCATTAATATGGCCCACAAGATCACATAAAAAATTATTCCTTTCAACCTTAGTAACGATATATTCGAGTTCTGCGGCATATTCAAAGTCCTTTACTATTTGCCTATCCTCATCAGGATATTTTAAAATTATGCAATCAATTTTTAAATTAGCTAACGTCTTATCATCTATCAACTCTTTAGTTGTAACCACATATTTGGCCTTACCAAATAATCCTTCCAATACCAATCTGTGTGTTTGTGTCCCATCTAATGTGCCTGTCAGACCAAAACGGTATTTACAAGTGTCAAGTTTTGTTAGTATACCAGTGAGAGATTTAGCTTTGAACAAATGTGCTTCATCTCCAAACACTGCTCCAAACTGTCTAAAATATTGTCTGGGCATTCTGTGAATAGATTGCCAAGTTGATATTACAACATCCTTTGTTACCTTCTTATCGTACCCCTGATATATTTTTTGACAGTATGTTCCAGAACTCCAACCATAATCCTCAAAGTCTTTATACATCTGTTCGACAAGCGAAGTGGTTGGAACTAAAATTAAAGTTTTCAATTCCATCATATGGTAGTATCTAACAAGACAATATATTATTAACGACTTACCAGAAGCAGTAGGAGAAATAAGAAGAGAACGATTTGTGGCAATAGCATGGGCAATTGCATCAATTTGATAATCTCGTACTTTAATTCTTCTTCCATTAAGTGTCGGTCTAAGCCCTCGTACAAATCCTTCGACCACACTTGCGGCAACATCTCTTTCACTTCTGATTCCGTCTGCCAATTCATAATGTTCACCATTATTTTTAAGGTACTCTTCTATATAGGGAAGAAGTCCTACATAAATTTCACCTGTGACAATATTATACAATCTAATTTTTCCATCCCACATCTTACTTCTATATGCAGGCATGTACTTGAAGCCGGGAACTTCAAAGGTAAAGAAATCATTGAGTTCAGCCGCTATGGATGGTTCAACGTCAGTGAGTTTTAAATTGACTTCATTCTTTTTAGATATTAGCATTTTGGAAAGTTCCCACTTCCCCATATTCACCCCTAGCAATAATGTTCCAAGATATGCTTAGTCTATCCACGGGAGTTGGAGGAACCCAATGTTGTAACCACGCTGGAAAAATGTATCCTGTACACGGCAAACAATTGAATTGAATCATGCTAGAGTTATACTTGTTTGATTTCTTTCTTCTTGGAGACAGAACATTTGCTTGAACTCTAGGATCAAAGAATTGTATTGGTGATGCTGGAGATTCAGAATGTAAGTAGAATACTCCAGAGAGCAAGTTATTAGAATGTGTGTGTGGTGGATGTGATTGAATTGGCTCTAGATGATTAGACCACATACTTGTCATTTCTATTTCGTCAAACTCGTATTGTAAATCATTTAGATATTTTTCATTTTGTTGATAAATAATATCTTTTAAATTTTGAAATGTTGATAAAAATTGTAGGCCATCCTTAGATTGATGTACAATATCTTCATTTTCATTTGATAAAATGTATGCGCTCATTTGTGTGATATCTAGTTGACTAAGATCATCAAACCCACAATTGAACTGATATACTACTGTTGGGAATATTTCATGTTTGTTTACATTAACCATGATACTACACTCCACCTTTCACCTTTTGTTACTGATTTAACTTCATGAGGAAACATAAAATTTGAGGGAAAAATTAACGCCGAACCTTTTGCTGGTTTATATGTATTTTCAGCAACTATAATTTCGCCCCCTTCGTAATCATCATTTAAAAACAATAAGACTGAAGACTGTGGATAACCATATAGTTGACCATGAGAGTGGTGTATGTTGTCCACATGTAAGGACATAAAGCCACCGATACCATACCTATTAATACGAAAATCGGTATGATGTATACAGCTAAATAGTTCATGTTCTTCTCCATAAAATCTCATGGATTTTAAAACAGATTCCCTTAAACTTGGATAAGGTCTATTTTCTTCTTTGACCCAAACCTCATCCATTTTAACTCGTTCTTCACTATTATTATTTTTCCCTTTATGACTAGAATATGTTGATGCACTCCAAGTCCAAGGATAATCTAAAACACCTTTGATTTGTTCATCAGAGATAACATTTTCATAATGACCAATCCAATAAGAAACATCCCTCAAGATTTCTTTAGTAATTTGAGTTAACATCAAAATCCTCCGGCCAAGAACTTTTTCCAATCTTGAGCATTACGAATATCCCATCCTCTATTATCTATGGACTTTATCACACCGTCTATAAACTCAACGATTGTCTCATAATACACAACCTTTTTTTCAAGTTCAATAATGTCCTCATCAGAGTTGATATACATCTGGAGGTCATTTTTTAAAACCTTCAAATCAAATGGTTTAGCAGCATAAATCTTTGCGTCAGCTTTGCCACCATAATACTCCCATTTCTCACGATATAATCTTTTGTGTTCACCTTTACATTGAAACATCATAAGTTTATATTTGGACTTGTAGTCCAGCCATTTTGGTTTGATGATTTGATTTTTATAAGATTGTTGGTGTAGGTCTTCATCATCTAGTATAATAAGGTCTTCTTTTGCTTCTATTTGTAATTCACTTAACTTATCCATTTATTTCCTTTATAATGTAGTAAATTCATATATCTGATATGAGAATGATGCACTTGCTGTTATGTATTGAACATCTGTGCTATCCTGACTAAATTGTATTGCACTAAGTGCCACAGGGTACATATTCTGATAATCAATTTGAAGAATAGGATTATTTTTATTTGACAATACTATTAAGTTGGCATCAGAAAATAAAGCGTTTGCCGTAGTAGCTTGTCCAACTCTATCTTTTGATGGAGTTCCCACAGATGCACTAGGTGTATTTGATGTATTGGACCTAAAATCTCTGAACTGTTTTCTGTCTTTTGGAAATCCTATAGCAGTCATCCACTCATGTAATGACCTGTAGTTCTCTAGAAACTCATCAACAATGAAAGTTATTTCTAAATTTTCGTATGTTATTTTATCACCCATAACAGGAATGTTTTTGAACGGCGTGTCAAAAATTGCATCTCCCATATTAATGCCGGGGATAGTTGCAGCCGTAGTGAAAAACTCAACTTTCGGTAATTGGTTAATACCAAAACGAAATTGAGTTGGGCTAAGATAATCTAGTTTATCTGGTTGTCTTGAGAGTGGACCTACGGTTGCCATGATATAGTTATTTATAAGAAAAAAAAGGGGTGCCCGAAGGCACCCCAAGTTTGTAGTCAAGTTTCTTATTCTTACATAAGGTTTGTAACTTTAACCCGACGATAGTAAGCATTTGTACTCGCTGCGAGTGAGATTGTAGCAGCTGTATTAGCGGCTTCAGCACCAGCACGGGCAAATGGGTTAGCAGCCATACCATAACGGGTCTTGAAACCAATTTTGGGCTGGAAGCTACTCTCACCAACCGCACGAACCATTTGCAACGGAACGTATGGGCAGTAGAACAGACCGGCATCATAAGGGGATGTTCCCTTATAACCAACAACATAGTACTGCGAAGCAGCTACGTTTGCTGAATACGGGTCAACATAAACCTTATAACGACCATTCATCACACCAGCAAATGTGGTCGATGTGTCATCAACATTAAGGTTGTTGTTAAGGGCAGGAGTGTAATCAAGAACACCAGCCATCTGAAGTGCCGAAGCAACATCAGCGGAGCAGATGATCATGTTACCCTTGCCACGACGAGTCTGTTGACCAATCGCATTTGCATCTCTTTCGATAGCAAACATCAGACCTTTGAACTTCTCAACCGACCAACGACCATTGGAGTCTGTGTCCAAGTCGAAGATACCGGCAGTCGTTGTATTGATCTGTGCGCCTGCAACAGCTGTGTTGTAAATCGAGCGAACAACCTCACGGTTGATTTCCGCCAGGATTTCTGTCGAAAGAATGTTAGCAAGTTCTGTCTCGGCGTCCAAACCGTGGATCGCTTTGAGGTCTTGCGCCAATTCCATCGAATACTCGGCTTTCAACGCACGGGAAACTGCCGTGACCGTTGACTTGTCGATGCTGAATGACATTTCAGCAAAAGCGTTCGTGGCACTATCACCAAGAGCTTCAGCCTGAGCAGTTGTCATACCAGTTGCGAATGTGTAAGTGCCAGCAGAAGGGCTGTCGTTAAGAGCAGCAGGGTTGCTTTCACTTGCACCAATGTCGCCTGGGCCAGAAGTTGTACCAGCAGCGTTCTGGTTAGAGAAGTCACCAGAGAAACCGTTAGCAGCCGCACCAGTTGTCTCATCAACCAACGCTTCTTCACCGTCCATCGACAGGTGACGAGCACGCATGGCAAAGATAAGACCCGTAGGACCAGTCATCGGCTGAACACCGCAAACGTCATACGCAATCAGGTTTGGCATTGCACGGCGAACAAGAGAAATCAGGATCGGATCCCAATTTTGTACACCGGATACGTTAGAAGTAGGCACACTCTCCGAAAGGAAAGCCGCATCTTCTCTAAGAGCTTTCTCTTGGTTTTCGAGGATAACAGTGGTAACAGACCGCTTGTAGGCATCTTCAATCTGTGGAAGATCGGGATGTTCTAGGACTGGCGACCACTTTTCTTGTAGATGTTCTGCTTGAAACATTTGTTTCTCCTTTATTTTTATTACATCTATTTATTATAATATTAAACTTAGCGCCCGTTAATACGAGTCTCGACACGACCAATAGCAGACAAATATGCCTTCATTGTATCACTCGTATCAATGTCCTGTGCGGCGCTTCCGTAGTCATCTTCATTATGAATAACAGACTCTTCTAGAACTTCATTTTTTGGAAAATAACTTTCTTTTAGGGTGTCGAGTTTGGCACGGAAACCATCTTCATCCCCAAATTCAACATCTTCCACTAGAGAGGCAAACTTCTCAATCTCTGTGTCGGTCAGGTCAGAAGTAACTTCTGCAATGACCTGTTCCCGAACTAGTTCAGAATTCGCAGTTTTAATTTCAATATTCGACTCCATCATACCATTCAACTGCTCTTCTAGTTCAGCAATCTTTTCAGATTGTGCTTCCAGAACGTCATACTTTTCGTCTGGAACATCAATGTAATGATCTTCAAACAACTGTTTCAAACCAGAAATAAAGTCTTCAGCAATCTCACCTTTAAGTCCACGCTCAATTGCCAACTCGTTTTCTTTCATCCATTCCTCTACAACGTAATCGAGGTATTGATCTACTTTTTCTGCAAGTGACTGTTTGTACTCATCAACTTCTTCAGCAATTGCAATTTGTTGTTCTTCTACAATTCGTGTAACTTCTTCACGAGTCTTCGATTTAACAGCCGCTTCAAAGATTGTTGCGGCTTTCTCTTTAAATTCTTCTGAAAGGTCTTCGCCTTCCACCAAAGCTTCAACATCAGCAGTAATGTCGATGTTCTGAATGTGCATCTCTACAACTTCAGCAACTTCATCTTCATCAGTCTCCTCATGCATACCACTATTCATGGAACCATATGCAGCCATAAGGTCTTTCTTATTCATACCTTCCATTTTCTTGTGCATAGCAGCCATAAGGTCTTTTTTGCTCATATTATCTTCTTCTTCGACTTCTTCTTCATCATCTTCTTCATCGTCGTCATCTTCATCTTCGTCATCTTTATGAGCAGCTTCTTTGACCTTTTTAATCTTTTGCATTGGGTCAGGCTTGCCTTCACTCTTTTGTTGTGCATCACCAGAAACTTCTGATGCTTTATCAGCAGCAACATCAGTCGGTGAACTGGCCGCATCCGGCTCAACAACCGCTGCGCCGCCATCTTGAATTTCAGCGTTACCCACTGTCTTCAGTTTCTTTTTCCCCTCGGCAGGGACAGAACCTTTTTTCGGAGCATCAGCACCATTAGCTTCTTCAAGTTCCGCTAATACCTCCGCTTCAAGTTCCTCTATTGTTTGGTCTAATTCAGACATAGGAAGTCTCCTTTTGTTAAATAATATTTATAAATTATAATTTTTTGAGGAATTTAGCAAACTCCAATGCTTCCATATTCGCTTGCCTTTGACGCTTTTTAACATCAAATCTCTTTTTTACCTCTGCAACATGTGCCTCAATCAATGAGCCATTGTTCCAAACCCACTCTTTTCCTTCCATAACACCTTCTACAAAAGCGTTTGGGGCGGAAGGGTCTGCAACAATATCAGCAGCCGCCGCAAGGTAAAAATCATCTCTCACATACTTGGCACCATTCCTCTCGTCCAAGCTTCCCATGCCTCTAGATGAAACACCTAATTTTGTTCCCTCGTCCATCAAAGTTTTGACGATTTTACCCATAGGTGTTTCTAAAATACGAGCCTCACCAAGAACATCACTACCATCTGGTTTTAATGATGTAACTAGATGAGAGACTCTTTCAAGGTTGACTGTAGGACCGTCTGGATGACCTAACTCACCAAATGCCCTATTCTCGTCAACAAATTTCTTGTTATAGTTAGCAACTTCTTTCATTAACACATCTTTAGGATAGATACGACCATTACGGTTCTTGATATCACCCTGCATAAAGACGCCACGAATTTTGTAGTCTTTTTTACCGTTTTCTTTTTCTTCACAGATGTATTCCACATCTTGAATTGATTCTGAAATTAGTTTTATATTCATGCGCCTGGGTGTCCTTGTGCAACTTCTTCAACGTAAACAGCGCAATCACTACTAGCAGTCTCATTGATCACTGAAATACGGAATTCAGTTTCGGCTCTATCGTATAAAAGAAGTCCAGGCCCTGTCAAGTCTTCAGTTCCCTCTTCTAGTACTATTCCATTAGCACCTGTATCGGTTTCATTATTTTGTGCGACAGGAACGCCAGAAGCAAATCGTAGTGCCCGTTCTACATCAGGAGTCACTGTTGTTGTAGTCCCTGCTTTTAAGTAGAATGCATTTGAAGAGGTTGCTACAGGATAATCATCTGAAATAAGAAAGAGGGCATCTTGACCAGCAAACTCTGTTACTCTGTATGAAGAAGCTGGGGATAATTTGCCGAGAATGGCTTCATGTGCTGCGTCATCGGCTGTCTGTGCAGCGGTGACTGTTCCAGCAACTCTTAATGTTTTAAATGACATACCCTACTCCTATGTTGCTAACATTTCTTTTTCAAAGTATCTCATCAGTTCTTTTTCAGTAACACCAAACTTTTTAGACACTTCTCTTATAGTTTTCTCAAAAGTATTTAGGAAATCTGAAGGTTTAGCATCCATGATTTTGAAGATAGAATCGACAGCTTTTCGCATTTTAGGAGACAATTTCTTGTATTCCTTTGATGTTTTGTGCTCACTTCTCTCAAAAACTGTGGTTTGATAAACCTCATCAAGTTTCTTTAACATCATCAACCTTACTGTTGACAAAAGAATTTGCTAGTTCTTTTCTGTTTGACTCTAACGCACCGCCAACTTTGTCCATCATGGCATCTGAAAACTCAGATTCCGCTTTTAAATTATCACCAGATTCAATTGCATCTATAATTGATCTACTCATTTTCTACTCCTCTGATTCTCTTTCTGGGGGCACCTCTTGTGTATCGTTATCCTCTGGCTCAACAGGTTCGTCTGCTCCATCACCTCTTCTAATACCATCCTGTGAATCAGGAAGATTAATACCACCATCTTCTGGGTCCATCCCAGACTCTTTATTTATTTGTTTCTGCATTTCTTCAATTTCAATGTCAGTTAATCGTAGAACATTCCTTTGTACCCACTGTTTACTGAAGAACGTGCCAACATATGCTTCTATTTGATTCAAAGTATTAATTCTGTCATTGAGAAGTTCTGCTTCTTTCAACTCTGAAAAATGACCATCAGCTAAGAAATCGTACTGAATGTGTTCTTGTATACTAGGCCAATCGTCAGGTGATATAACACCTTTCAACAGAAGTTGTGTCTTTAGAATGTCAGTGAATAATGGAACAAACTTCTTTCGTATTCTCTGTACAAACTTAGTAAACTTGAGTTCATCACGGGTAATTTCTGTGGAACGACCAAGAGTGAACTGTGATTCTGCTTCTAGTCTTGAGATAGGAACATTCAACGACCTAAACAATTTTCTTTGGAAGTAAACGATATCATCAATCTCACCCAGATTTTGACCGCCAGGCAATGTTGTAATCTCTGTGCCTCTACCACCTTCTCGCCGTGGGAGCCAGAAATCTTCCAACATACTCATATGATTTCTATCGTCACGAATTTCACCAGTTGACGCATCATATACTAACTTGTTACGATAACGATTCATCACATCTTTGAGATATTGTTCTGCTTTTACCTTTGGCAGATTACCAACATCAATGTAAAATATTCTGCGCTCTGGTGCCCTTGATATACGATAGATTACCAAAGAATCTTCAACCATTCTCAACTGGTTTACAGGTTTAATTGCTTTGTGGAGATAAGATAATACTCTACCACTATTGCCATCAATTACGCCAGACGGGACATAAGTGATAGCGTCTGGGTGAATTTGAACTCCTTGATTGGCTCCTGTCGAACCTAATCCTTTTTCATTGTAGAGAAAGAACTCATTGACTTTTTTAATTTTGTCAACACCAGTTTTTAAATCTTTTTCTTTTTCAACTTTTCTTACTTTTTTAATTTTAGTGGCATCAATATATCTAAGTTCAGTTATGCCTCTTCTTGGTGTTTTTTGGTCGATGATTTTGTGAAAATAAATCCGACCATCAACATACCACCTACGGAAAAGATCATGACCTTTTTCATCAAATTTAAGAAGACGTAAGACTTCATCAAATTCGTCTGTAATTGTTTTTTTAATTTTACTTGAATACGGGATGTTGTCTAGAACGATTTGAACAGAGATATCTCTTTCGTTTGCAACAATGCCCTCATTTATGATATCTTCAATAGCAGTATCACACTCTGACTGTTGGGCAATGTCTCTATAACGATGAATTAAATCTAGGTCAGTTCTTTCCTTCCCATCAGTATTCAGATAGGAACTAAAGAAACCACCACCAGCTATATCTACTGCACCATCATCAGAGGTAGGAGCGGTAAAAGATGTACCGCCCTCCTCTTTAGATTTGCTTATCTTGTATCCAAAAAGTTCTGCCATAATGACTCCTACTAATTGTTATATTTAGTAGGTTTAATATTAGAAGTTCACGGAGGAGGCTTCAAAGTGTTGGTATCTCCATGTACACTCAAATTGTTCAATTGCATCTGCCGTGTCAGCTGTTAGTTCAATCGCTGCGATAGATGTAGGCCATGCACTTCTGAAAATATATGTTTTCAAAACTGTATCATCTCTATCCAGTTGTTGCACTGTTAAGTCTGTTTGATAATCAGCAGCTGCTATAACACCAGTTCCTTCAGCAAGGTCATTGATACCGTTTGACCATAACTCTAATGAAGTTCTAAGTGCGAAATCAGTGTCATTCAAAAATGTTGTTGTCCACGGATCATCAAAGGTTCTATCACCAGCAACGTAAATATTTCTACCACGAAACGGAATTGCAATTTCTGGAAGAGTAAACGCTGGTAATGATGATGCTCGACACAGGAATGATGCTCTACGAACATCCAATCCTGTAGCAATACCAGATGGTGGGGTTATTGTAACCCTAAACTGGTTTGCTCTTGCACCACCACCAATAAGTTGTGCTTTAAAATCGTCTATTTGTGCCATGTGAAGTTACTCCCTAAAATTAAAAGCCACCAACTACTTCCGAGAATTCTACACCAGTGCGAACTGCTACGAAATTAAGTGTGATAAAGTTAATTGACCTTGCTGGTTTTATATAGATATCACCAATGAATTCGTTTCTATCTATAACTTCACCAGTATTATTTGTATCATCACAGACTACTCTAAAGTCAAAGATACCTCTACGACCTTGAACATCTCTCAAGAAAGGCTCGACTAAGTTTCTGAATGATGCTCTCGTAAATTCATCGTTGAACTCAAAGAGTTGGAATTTAGAAGCTGTTGCAATCGCTTTCTCCAGAACCAAGAACAAACGTCTTACGTTAATTCTATCAAATGCGCTTGGTTTGGAAAGGGCAGTTTTATCACCGAATAAAACCACACCTTGGCCGGGGAAATCTACAACAGGATTGACTCTCGCTCTGTAAAGTTGATCTCTTTCAGATTTCTTTGGTGTGTATGAGAGTTTAATAGCACCTCTCACATTACCACGATTAAGACCAGCTGGCGAGAACCAAGGGTCAGCAACATTGTCTGTGTAAGCACAAAGTCCGGCTGTATCACCATTCATTGGAACATAGCGATACACATCATTGTATTTGTCATACATGTATTTGTACGAACTATCAAACACAACATATGAGGACGATGGGCAAAGATCAAAAGCTTCAACAACATTTGCTGTGGCTGTATTTGAACTTGAAACACCCACAGTTGCTGCCCGATATGGAGAAACAAATGCGACACAATCTTTTCTGTCTTCTACCAATGCAGTCAACATAGTCACATGTGTATCCTGTGAAGCTGCAGTATTAGCATCTCCACCACCTTTTCCGCCAAGAATAAGGTTAATATCAACTGTCTCTGCGTCTTTAAATTCATCATAAGCATTTTGAAGTTCACCGGCCGTCACAGCATAATCATCTGTGCCATTTTTCAGAAGCGTGGTTGTAGGTGTGTCAAGTGCAACATATGAAGTTACACCTGTCTCACCTTGAATTTTACCACCAGCGTCATTTTGAGCACTATTTGTGCCATCCAAGACGATATTATCGCCAGCATCTGTTCCAGCACCGTCTGAACCACCATCTTCCATTACGATACTTACGTCTTGACCATCAAAATCTGTACCCCAGTTTTCACCAGCAGTGTTATGATCCATCCAGTAAATATAACTTGAAGACCTAAAGATTTTATCAGCGTAGTATGTGCTATCACCTTGTGGTGATTTGCCTGCACTGTTTTTAGAAAGATTTGGGAAAGTTTCTAAAACAGCGTTGGTTCTATTTCCATTTGCTGTGACAGAGAAACCAGATATCTCTCCAAGTTGGTCAAACACAACGATGTGCATTTCATCTTGAGTGCCTCTTTTATTTTCAGTTGCAAAATCTGATGTGCCAGGAGCAGCATCAAACAAGTCGTAAAATCTCCAACGCCGACGAACACTTGCTCCAGATGCAACTTCAGTCTGTAGACCAGCACCAGTAGGATCATCCTTGAGTTTAACTGTAATCGTGCTTTCATCAGTAGATACAGCTGTAACTTGATACTCAAATCCTAGTGTCTCACCAAAGTTAACAATGTCATGAACATTGAAACCAGCAGCCGATGTTAAGTCAATGACAGTGGCACCAATGGACTCTGTTGCAGTTGTTGTTGTTTTAGCAGTTTCCTCGTAAGCAGTTGATGTAGCACAGATGGAAACACCAATACTATTTCCATGTGTTCCCGCTGTTCTTGCGGCCCACTCACCAACTGAAGCTTGACCATCCTTGAAAGCATCTTCATAATGATCATCATCTCTAATGATAAAAGATGTTCCAGATGCAATAGCGTTTGTAACACCAGATTCGCAACGAACAATACTCAATTGATCTGAATATTGTAAGAAGTTTGCAGCGGTGAAAAAAGTTTCAAATTGGTTGCTAGTGTTTTGTGGCTCACCAAAAATCTTTACCATTTCTTCCTCACTGCCCACTCGTACAATAGAACCAACTGGACCTTTTTCAAATGCGCCAGCAATACCACCAATTGTTGTTGGAACTGCTGGAACGATACCTGTAAGATCAATTTCTCTTACATGAACGCCGGGAGATACAAGGAAACTCATGTCTATACTCCTATATCAGACTTCAAAACAAACAAACTGAAGTCTATGTTATTTGAGAATATTTATAATAATCAGTTTTCTAAAACACTACTTTTATAAGTGTTATAACTTATAAATAAAATCATGAATGAACACTATGAAAAATACAAAGAGACAATCAAAAAGGTTGCTCGTAGGAATTACCAAAAGAGAATTGTTTTACTAAATGATTTTTTGTCAGAACAATCTTGTATTCATTGTGGAGAAAGTGAAACAATTTGTCTTAAATTTCATCCACATGACTCACAAATTCGTAAACTAACAAAACGAATGGGCACAAATAATGAAAGCAGAAAAGAGATATTTCATCTAATAAGCCAATCAAAAATTCTGTGTTCAAATTGTTTTATCAAAGTTGATAACGATTTGATAGAGTTTATATAGTTACCAGTTTGTGTTATAGTCTCTGACAACAGTGGTCCATCGTGTCCCATATTCATCAATTTCATCGTCAAGAGGGTCATCTATACCATTCAATATAAAACCAAATGGTGCCATATCCTGTTCTAGTGCGTCTTGTTGTTCTTTCATCATAGTCATTCGTATATCA
>VTLG01011622.1_pt1 | contig 16805 bp, 17 predicted proteins | sample 4694571 | NCBI WGS metagenome assembly VTLG01 (sample SAMN12604809, study PRJNA352737) | marine metagenome | biome: ENVO:00000447; feature: ENVO:00000209|ENVO:00000569|ENVO:01000036; material: ENVO:00002151; isolation source: viral sequences binned using virsorter ...
CGCGGGAACAAATGTCAAGTCGCAAACTCCAAACTCCGCGGAACTCCGCCATTTTTGTGGATTCGTCTGATGGGATTTCAGGCACCGGGCGCGCCCGGTAGTTCCTCCGCTTCCTTCGGAATAAAAGGTAAGGAAACTCCCAGTTTTTTTCGCCCGGGCTCTTGACAAATAGTTCCGGAAGCGTATATAACCAGGATGCAGCAGGTGATGCTGCAGAGATGTCTAAGAAAGGATGAGATGGATTACTTCATGATTATACTACCACTGAAGGTAGCATTGGTAATTTACATAGGATATCAGCTATTACAATAACTCCAAACTCCAAACTCCTCGGACCTGCGTTGCGTGGTCCTTGGGTCTCGGAGCTGGGTCCGGGACGCACCGGGCGCGCCCGGTCGTTCCAGTTCAGGGGAATGTGAAGATCCCACACGATTGGGTTATCCACAAGAAATGTGAATCAAGGGTTGAGATGAGATACATTTGATGATAGAATGATTACATAATAGGTTGGCACACTCATAATAATATCATGATAGCCCTATTATATAGTGTTAGTATTGCTACGAAAGTTGAATAACTTTTGCATTGACTAAGACAACATGAGGCAAGATAAACGGAGTTATTCGGCTCTTGCCTCAAACTCCAAACTCCTAACTCCAGCACACAAGCCACAACAAGTATTGATGATGTCCTGCCGCCCGGGCTGCTTCAGGAGATGCTGGAATTTGGGCATAAAAAAAGGGCGAATAAATCGCCCTTTTAATCGACCCAATGGGAGTCTAGTTCATTGAGCCAAACCCATACGTTTTAGGATATAGCCAACATCAGATTGAATATGCTGTATTAAATCTCTCCCCTCTTTATTTTGTACAGACCATTCAACTATTGAATTACAAAGAACACCTGAAATAAGTTTCCAATCTGGAGATTTGCCTTCAGGTACTTTTGCAATCATTTGCTCTAAATCACCAACGGCTTTTTGTGATTTAGAATATTCAACCACCTCTCTTATGAGAGGTGATATATCAACGTTATTGATAGTGATTAGTTCGTTTTTGTCTTTTGTCATACTTCGACTCCATTTATTTTAGTGATAGTATTAGGATTAATATTTGCCCAACGTCTATGTTGAGGTAGTAAGCCATTACCAACACGATAAGCAAGAACATAATCATTATGCTCTTTTACATTCGTTGGTACTGGATTGTTAGTATGCCTCCATGCATAACCACCAAGAATACCTCTTTTAACTTTAGATATAGTTCCAGCATTATTAACCCATTCGCAAGAGAAGAAACCCATTCCAACTCTGCGTTTGAATTCTTGTTTGTTCACGACTAGACTCCTTTCTATTTCTAATTATCTTATATCATAGCTAGAAAATAAGTGGTGTTGTATTATTGCAACAATGCACATTAGTTGTGGATAACCTGTGGATAACTCGCCCGGGCATTATGTCACATGCGACAATATGTCGCAGCTTGCGCCCGGGCTCGCTACGCTCGCGCCCGATCTGTTCGCCAGCTCCCGATACTCCATAGGCGACCCCCATCCCCCCCCTTTTTGGATAAGCATGCTTTATATTTTCTTGAACAGGATTGAGAGTGACAATGGGGTATAAAAACGTTATAATTGGAGTCTCAAAAAAATTTTTAAAAAATGGAAAATGTTTCTAAATTAGAATCTTTAGATACGAATACGCTGAAGTTGATTCTTAAGAATGCCTTGGAGGAAAAGCGTGAAAAAGCGCAAGGTGATTTTCTTACTTTTGTTAAGACAGTTTGGCCAGAATTCGTAGAAGGAAAGCATCATAAAATTTACGCTGAAAAGCTAAATCGTATTGCAAGTGGTGAGCTTAAAAGACTTATCGTCAATATGCCACCAAGACATACAAAATCAGAATTTGCATCAAATTTATTTCCGGCGTTCTTCATGGGCCGCCATCCAAAGGCCAAGCTTATTCAAACAACGCACACAGGGGAATTGGCGATTAGATTTGGACGTAAGGCAAAGAACATGATAGAATCAAGCGAATATGAAAGTGTTTTTCCTCACGTTGCCCTCGCTGCGGACTCTAAAGCTGCAGGCCGTTGGGAGTCTAATCATGGAGGTGAGTATTTTGCTGCTGGTGTTGGCGGTGCTATCACTGGTCGTGGTGCTGATCTTCTCATTATTGACGACCCTCACTCTGAGCAAGATGCTCTTTCTCCTACAGTCCTAGAATCACATTACGAGTGGTACACATCCGGTCCACGTCAAAGACTTCAACCTGGTGGTGCAATCGTGATTGTAATGACAAGGTGGTCTGTTAAAGATCTCACTGGCAAACTGCTCGAGGCCCAAGGCAAAGATGACATGACGGATAAGTGGGAAGTTGTAGAATTTCCTGCCATCATAAATGACAAACCTATGTGGGGTAATTTTTGGACCATGAAAGGTCTACTTGGTGTCAAGGCATCTATTCCACTAACCAAGTGGCAAGCACAATGGATGCAACAGCCTACATCCGAGGAAGGTGCACTTATAAAACGTGAATGGTGGCAAACGTGGGAACCAGAGAAGATCCCTAATTTAGAGTTTATTATTCAATCATATGATACCGCATTTAGCAAGAAAGAGACAGCTGACTACTCGGCTATTACAACGTGGGGCGTATTTGACCCTGAAAATGGCAAAGGAAAATCGTTAATATTGCTTGATGCCAAAAAAGATCGTTGGAATTTTCCTGAATTAAAAAAGAAAGCGATGGAGGAGTATAAGTACTGGGAGCCAGAGATGGTATTGATTGAAGCAAAGGCATCTGGACTACCTTTAACACATGAGTTGCAAAAGATGGGAATCCCTGTTATAAACTTTACACCCTCTAAAGGAAATGATAAACATACGAGGGTAAACAGCGTAGCGCCACTATTTGAAGCTGGCGCGATATGGGCGCCCAAAAAAAGTTTCGCCGAAGAGGTGATCGAAGAATGCGCAGCATTCCCTTTCGGTGATAATGATGACTACGTGGATTCTACCACGCAAGCCTTGATGCGTTATCGTCAAGGATACCATGTTACACTAAAAGATGATTTTGAAGATGAACCAACTGATAAAACCAAGGGGAGGGTTTATTATTAATGTCGGAACAAAAAGAAACATTTCCAGTTCCAGAAGAAAAGCAAATACAATGGAGTGATGCTGGTGATATAATAGAAAATCTTTTGAAAGGCACAGCCAGTTATGGCGCAGACTATACACTAGCTCCGCTTGAATGGGCATTTGGTCATAACATTTCAAAAGATCTCTTAGGCATCCCTGAATACGAAGATTGGAATCAAGAATATAGACGTGCATTTAAAGAAGGAGATTTCGGCGCATTGCGCCATATTGATAAATTATCACATGTAACAGGATTTATTCCAGCGCTTGGAGCTTATAGAGGAATAACAAAACTTCCAAAAGGAATGGAAATTGCCAAGCGATATTTTCCAGCATTTAAATATTTTGATGATCTAATAGACTTAAATAAAATAATGCGTGCTAAAAATAAAATTCCTAAAAAAAGTGGTATTTGGAATGCAATTAAAAATTTTGGGGTACTGACAGGACAAACAGTAGGACGTCCAGTAAGGCATGCGTTTAATAGAAAACGTTGGAAAAAAGAATTTGATAAGTTTGATGATATAGCGCCAGGTGTAGGAGTACCAAGAAGTCATAAGTTGACTTCTTATCCAGAAAGACAATTAGCTAAAAACATCAGGGATCACATAGCTATATTTGGTGGAACTGGGTTGGGAGTTGAAGGAATTAAAAGTTTAGTTCATTCAGAAGAACCTTGGGTAAGTGGTGCACGTGCCGCGGAACTTCCATCATATAGCAATTACCAAGATCCAATAATGAAGATGGTACAACCAAAACCTCGTATTAGTATTGAATTTGATCATGGCTATGTCGATGATACTGGCACCATCCAACCTAAATAATGGTTGCACAAAAGCTCATAGGAAAAGCTGCTAAGAAAGGCACAGAAAAATTAATAGTTCAACTGCTTAAAAATAAATTATGGCAAGATCTTGGAAAGGAAAAAACATCTAAAATTGTTCCGAATCTCACTAACGAAATTTTTTATGCACATGATAATCCTCCTGCAACCACGCTTAAAGAAGCAGTTTTACTTAAGGATAAAGACTTTATTACCACTAGTAATTTAGTAGAGGGGGCAAAAAGGAATAATCCAGCTCTTTTCCAAGAAGATATAAATATCACTGAATCAAAAAAATCCTTAAATCAACTTATACCAGGTTATGGAAGTCCTTATCCAACTGGTCAGGACGTGGGCATGCCGTGGAATACTTTTAACGTATGGGTCGATGAGGTTACACCTAAATTAAAGCACCTTAAGCATAATCTTAAAAGTAATGATAATTGGGAAGAATATAGAACTGTAGTTAGAAATGAATCTCTTAAATTTGCTGATAAAAAAATGCCTTATTCAAACTATACCATTAAAAATTATGATGATGCAGCAGATAACCTTCGTAATCAATCTGTCTTTTCTCAAACAAAAGGATTTTCTGAAAGCGGTGCTATGGCAATACCCAATCATAAAACTTACGGTGGTATGTGGGGAAACTATCTTATAGATAAGGTTCCAACTTTTTTTCCTCCAAAAATGCCAACAACCTCAAATAATTTGGTAATAACCTTAAACAAGTTAAAAGATCAAAGAGATAATTTAATACGGGATGATCTAAAACTTCAACAAATGATGAATATGACTCCTAATAGTCGTGTACATACTTTAACACCACTTAATCAACTTAAAGAACAAGGGTGGAGTGAAACTTCTTATAAGGAATCTTTTCGTAAATTAAAAGACATGGGACAAGATAATTATCAAGGTCCTAAAATATGGAGAAATGAAGCAATAAAGACTGAAGCAGATTACTATAAAACTCAAGATTGGATTAATAAAATTGAAGCACAATTAGAACAAATATCTCCAGCTGTAAAAGTTGGTCAAACATGGATTGGAAAGAAAACACCAGAACAAAATTTTGAAATAACAACATCAAAATTTATAACAAGTTTAAAAGATCTTACATCTAAACATCCGCAGTACATAAGTCATATGAATAAAATTAGAAACTCAAGTCCACAAAATAAAGCAAAGTTTGACTACGCTATTGCACAAAATCTTGATCGTGAAATACAACGCGTGGAGAAGGTACATGCTGGACCTGATATGTGGCAGTATAATATTTATTGGAAATGGAATCTTGGTCAGCAAGATATAAAAGGTAGGCATAGCACATCATCTTTTAGTGTTGCCAAGACAGCAGAAGAAAAAAGAAAATTATCACCGCTTAATTGGCTTTCACAAGCAGTACAAAAGAAAGAACTATTTGGTCTTCCTGCAAAAAGTCCAGAATTTAAAGCTATGTTTGAGAACCTTCGTCCTTTGCTTCAAGAAAATATACTAGGCCGTGAAAAGTTAGGACCTTTAGTAGGAGATCCTAAATGGAGATTATCCCAAGAAGAAGCTGTTGAAAATTATATTGCGGGATGGAAAAAACTTTTTGAGCAGAAGCAAGAGATTATGGAAACAGGTGATCTTGTAAAAGGCCTAAGAGATGTTTATAGATATTACTCAAAAGAGGGAAAGGATGCACGTGGAATAGTGGATTTTGCGCATTTGTTTGAGATTGCAGCAACGGGAAAAGTTGCTCCTAACAGTCCACTTTTAAAAATAGCTGGTTCACCAGATGTCGTTCAATTACAGCCACGCATTGTTAATACAATAATAGCACGTGCGGTGGAGAGTAAAATTAGAGATTTGCGAAAAAATTTGCCATTAACAACACCAGGAACAGAATATCACATGAAACTTAATAAGCTTAGTAACATACTTAAAAAGTTAAAAACAACAAGCATTATTACTGATCCATCAGGCATACAAACTGTATTTGGAAGTCCCCTTGCATCGCCACTTAAAGCTAATAGATTGACCAAAGGCGATTTTTATGATTTATTGAATATTCTTAGTTCTAAAGAAATGCAAAATATAACAAAATATCTTACATCTGGAATAAAAGCAAAAGATCTTGATCTTACAAAATTTAATAAAGGAGGAGCTGTGGACTACGGAGAAATGAAACCTGTTGTGCCACCCTTGGACCCGGGTGAAAGACAATACTTACAGCTTGGTGGAAAAGCGGCTGAAGCAGCAGCTAAGGCAGCAGCTAAGGCAGGTGTTAAGTACATAAAGCGACAAGTCCTTCCAAAAGTTATTGGACATACAACAAAGATCATGGATAAAATTACAGGGCCAGATTTATCCCGTGTAAGAACAGATTTATATACACCACCAAAAGGTCCTTATACAATAACAGATGATAGTGGTGTTGCCGTATTGGATAAACAATATAAAACTCTTGACGAAGCACAAGCTGCTTTAAAAGCACTTTCAGAATTAAGGACACAAGATGCATCATCCTTTAAAATATTTGGAGCACGTCCACCTAAGACAGCAGAAGGTGTAAGTGAAGGTGCACCAGAGGTAGAAATTGGACAATTAGGAAAAGTTGTCACAGAAGAAACTCCAGCAATGGTCTGGAAAGCACCTGAAATTATCAAGAATGCACCCATGGAAATCGCGCAAGGAAAGCAGTGGCTTGGAATATTAAAGAAAGCAGGTGTATCACCAAAGGAATTAGATGATACATCACTTGCTCCTTTTCTCGAGATCCACGAACCAAACACAAAATTTACAAAAAAACAGTTATTAGAACAATTTGATGACCTCGCACCTAAGATTGAGGTCCTTGCAACAGGAAAACGTGATCAAGGTAAGTACTTGCAGAACATTTTAACCAAATTTAAATCCGTTCGCGACAATATAGCGTATACAGGACCAGAACACGGTAAAATGATAGCGGTTATGAATAATTTCGCTGGTATTTTGGAAAAAGTGCAAGGTGCAAATACAGATAAGAAGCTAAATGTCCTTGCAAATCAGATAAATAAGATCATGAAGCAAGCATATGACATTGATAATGCACTTATGAGTGATCAGATTCCAGCTATAAGACAAATTCCAGCACCAATTAGAAGCATTTTTGGTGATATGCAGGAATTATTCAAGACTAGAGGTGCTGCACACGCTTTTAATAAGAAACCATCACATGCAGGAGACCAAGTTTTACCTGGTGGAGTCAATTACCGTGAATATTTGTTTAAATATACACCAAATCAGTTTCGTGGTGATGAACCACGGTATACTCCAGGACATTCATTCGATTTTTCTGATGATTTAGCTCAAAATACCTTTGTTCATGCTCGAATCTCCGATCGAACTGATAATTTTGGACGAAAAATACTATTTGTTGAAGAAATTCAATCAGATATGCACCAAAGACCTCAAAAAGCAATTAGAGAGGGTAGACCTAGTGGATATGCAAAAAGAGAGGATAAAATTTTAGGCGCAGAACCACTTATTAAAGAATTAAATGCATTACAAACTAAAATAGATGCTATTTTAGCACGTGAACCAAATCATTCATCACTTCCTACGTTATACAAAAAACGTGGCACATTAGCGGATAAAATAGAGAAAATTAAGTCTGAATCTGGTGGTGGAGGTGATATTCCTGAAGGACCATTCCAAAGATCAGAAGATTATGGTTCATTTGTTATAAAATACCTACTTCGTCTTTCAAAAGAAGGAAATTACGATGGTGTGGCTGTTTCAACGGGAAGTATTAAAAATAGAAAAGGATATGGATCAGAAGAAGAAACAAAAGGCCATTACGGGTTCTATGATAAGATTATGCAGAAAGTTATGAAAAAAATTGCAAAAAACGCGGATCTAGAGTATAATAGAACTGTTATTAATGATGGAGCCGTAAACTGGGGTAATGTTCCAATATTAATACTAAAAAAAGTTGATAAAGTTATGAAAGGACTACCATCGTTCAGAGAAGGTGGTCTTAATAGAGAAAATTTTGTGGACGTAGTTCCACTGCTATAAGGGGAGATAATGGCAAAGAAAAATCCAAATGATAATGTAGAAAAGGCTATTGAAGCACTTCAATTAGGAATGGAAATGGGCGAAGAAACAGTCGTTGAAATTCCTGATGAAAAAGATGTTACATTTGAACCAGGTATGGAAATCACAGAATTAGATGATGGTGGTGCAGAAATTGGTCCAGCAGGAGATGCTCCTATTGATCAATCACAAATACCATTTGATGCAAACTTAGCAGAATACATTGGAGATATAGAATTAGGCAGATTAGCAAATGATCTGCTTGCTGATTTCGAAGCGGATAAAGATTCAAGGAAAGATTGGGAAGATACCTATATCAAAGGCCTTGATATGTTAGGATTCAAATATGAAGACCGAACACAGCCCTTCGAAGGTGCGTCAGGGGTCGTACATCCTTTATTGGCTGAATCTGTTACACAGTTTCAAGCACAAGCTTACAAGGAACTTCTCCCCCCAAGCGGCCCCGTACGTACACAAGTTGTAGGTCAATCTACACCGGAAATAGAAGAACAAGCAGATCGTGTAAAGGAATACATGAACTACCAGATTACACATATAATGAAAGAGTATGATCCAGAGATGGACCAAATGCTATTCTATTTGCCTCTATCCGGCTCAGCATTTAAAAAAGTTTATTGGGATTCAATACTAAAAAGAACAGTTGCTAAATTTGTATCAAGTGAAGATCTTGTTATAAATTACATGGCGACAGATTTAGAGCAGGCATCACGTATTACACATTGTATTAAGATGTCTGGAAATGAAGTGAAGAAATTACAAGTTTCAAGATTCTATTTGGATGTACCACTTTCAACAGGACAGGTAGATTTAAATAGCGATGTTAAAGATAAAGTTGATGAGCTTCAAGGCACGGATTCAACAAGTGGTAATGATGACGATGAACACGTAATTTTGGAAATGCATTTGGATGCAGACATTCCAGGATTCGAAGATCAAACGGGAATTAAACTTCCATACATTATTACAATGGATAAATATTCTTCAAAAATTTTATCTATACGAAGAAACTGGAATGAAGGCGATCCAGACTTTAAAAAGATTCCATACTTTGTACATTTTAAATTCCTCCCAGGATTAGGCTTATATGGATTTGGTCTAATTCACATGCTAGGTGGATTGTCAAGAACTGCAACAAGTGTTTTGCGGCAGTTAATTGATGCAGGTACTCTTGCCAATCTTCCAGCAGGATTTAAAGCACGTGGTATGCGTATACGTGACCATGATGAACCTTTGCAACCAGGAGAGTTTAGGGATGTAGATGTAACAGGAACTTCTATTAAAGAGTCACTATTACCTCTTCCTTATAAAGAACCATCACAAGTATTATTTGCACTATTAGGATTTTCTGTTGATGCAGGTAAATCATTTGCAGCAATTGCAGATATGAAGATGGGTGAAGGTAATGAACAGAATCCAGTTGGAACAACACTTGCATTATTAGAACGCGGCACAAAAGTTATGAGTGCAATACATAAAAGATTATATTGTTCACAACGTGATGAATTTAATCTTCTTGCACGTTGCTTTAAAATGTACACACCACAAGAATATCCTTACCAAGTAGTTGGTGGGGATAGAATGATTAAGCAAGCAGATTTTGATGATCGTATTGATGTTCTTCCTGTAGCTGATCCAAATATATTTTCAATGGCACAACGTGTCACATTGGCACAGCAACAATTACAACTAGCATCAGCTGCACCACAATTACATAATTTACGTGAAGCATATAGAAGAATGTATATGGCGATGGGTGTAGACAATGTTGATGCAATTTTAAAGCCAGATCCAGAGTTACCACAACCAATGGGTCCAGCAACAGAAAATGCAGCAGCAATGCGTGGACAAGAGCCAAAAGTATTTCCAATGCAGGATCATGCAGCACATATTCAAGCACACGCTGAATATATGTTTACACGTATGGTTCAAATTAATCCACAGCTGTATGCGATGTTACAGGCACATGTATCTGATCACGTTGCAACAATGGCAGGACAACAAGTGGAAGAAGAATATAAATCACAGTTTGATAAGTTACAGCAAGCATTACAACAATCTCAGCAAAATCCACAAGCTCAGCAACAAATACAACAGCAAATGGATCAATTAACAAATGAAGCAGCGGGGAAACAAGCTCAAATAGAAGCGCAGATGACACAGCAATTAGCGCAGGATGAAGAAGCACGTATGAGCCGTGAACAACAAGATCCATTAATTAAATTAAAACAACAAGAGATTGATCTTAAAGCAATGGAGACAACAGCTAGATTACAGAAAGATATGATGACAGATGCAGAGAAAATGGATCTTGAAAGAGATAAACTTGAATCTCAGACAAGTCTTGATATAATGAAACTTTCTGCTGATATGGATAAAACTAAAACAGCAGAAGCTAATAGTATGCTTAAAGAAAATATAGCAACAGCACGTGAAGCGATGAAATCAAATTCACAAGAACGAATAGCAAGAACAAATGCAAAGAGTAAAGCTAATGGATCAAAAAATACAAAAAATTAGTGATATAATGCGAAAAGCTGAACTTCTTATTCAAGAAGAGCTTGCGAATTCACCAGAAGATGCAGTTCTTATTGCATCCGGTCTATTAGCTGTTACAAGAAATTTGTATGTACAAACTTTAGGAATAGATGGTGCTGTAAGAATGTTTGAAGCAGTTGCAGATAGTTTTGTTATAACTGAACAGTTTTTAGAACAGATTAAACCAACACTACATTAAGGAGAAAAGTATGCCAGAATTTCAAGGTAAAAAATATCCCTATACTTCTGCTGGGTATAGGAGTATGATGCGCGACCAAAAAAAAGTTGGTGCTCAAAATCTTAAAAAAGGTGGAAAGCGAAAACTTAACAAAGGTGGCAAATTAACAAAGAAAAAATAGGAGGTAAACATGAATTTATTAAAAGATTTATGGGGACATCTAAAAGAATGGAATGAGTGGAAGATGAAGGACTGGATAAAGGCCGGCATCGTAGCGATTATAGTTCTTATTGTCCTTAAAGTTATAATAGTTCCAGGTGCATAATGGTATTATCGTATGACACATCTGATGATAGGTTTGGAGCTTATGCAAAAAGGCAGCAACAAGCTTCTTTAGATAAATATCAAGCACCCGCAAGGGCTTGGGATAAATTGCAAAATTTGCAAAACCAAGCTGTTGCGGGACAGCTTGATTCTGCTGGTGAGCAAGAATTTAAAGAAGCACGAAGAAAGTGGAATCGTGAGTACAAAAACACGCCTGTAGGAATTATGGCATCAGGTGTTAATCTTGATCAAAATCCTTTTGGTGCACAAGATTTATACCATGATATGAGTGCCCATTTGTATCACGATAAACCAAAGTTATACGATCGAATGTATCCATTTAATCCCGGAAGATTAATTTCAGCAGCAGCGGAAAATATAGGACCAATGTCTTGGCTTAAAAGAATATTACCTAAAGGTGAAAGAAAAGTCCCTGAAAATGTTCGTGCGATGCGAGAGAGATTCCCTGGAATGATAAATGAGATTATTCCTCCAAGTGGAATAGCACCATTAATTCCAGAACATATAAGAAATAGTACATTAAATAAGTTAGTATCAGAAGATGAAGGAATTTTTGGAAGAGGAGATCTTCCACCTGATTTTGATTATGAAGAAGATATAGAAGGACGTGAACTGTCTGAAAAAATAGCTTTTTTACAATCAATTAATCCTAATGTAGATTATAATAATGTTATGCCCGCGTTAATAGATAAACTTTATGAAGAAGAATTAGCAAAAGCAGCACAAGAAGAAGAATTTATGCAGGGAAATATTGGCGTTTTAAACCCTTTACAGCCGGATTAATAATGCCAGGTGGATACGGAACAGACGAAAGTACACCATGGGGCTCGGCAGGAACATCATATGTTTCTTCAGGACAAAGTTCTAGTCCTTATCAATCAGGTGCCGGATCTACCAATAAAGGCGGAAGCAACGCGGTAGCAGATGCAGTAAATACATATCAACAAAATCCTACCCCACAAAATCAGCAGGTGGCACAAGCGGCCATCGATGAACAAACACCAGATCCTGGTTATCAAACATTTGAAGAATTAGCAGCTTTAGCTTCATCAGATCCTAAATACGGAAAGTCATGGGATTTTAATCCTGATAATCCAAATAATTGGATAGGATATGAAACTCAATATAATCTTGGAAAGTTTGTGGCAACAGATAGTTCTGGAAATCCTATCCGAGATAGCGAAGGGAATTATATTTTAACAGGCTTAGGTAAACATATAGAAGATCAAGGTCAAGGAAGTGGTATAAATTTAGAAAATTTACAAGGAATTGAAAAAGAATATTATGCAATGAGAGATGCACAACAAGCACAACAAACAGGTGGAGATCAAGGATATGGCTACGGATATGATCCAGGTTCAGGTGGTGGAGGTGGATATTCTGTAGCAGGAGTACACCCACGATCTTTTTATAAAGGATTACAATACCAGGATTTCTCTGGAAAAGAGGTACAAAAAATGTTACATTTTGGACAAAAGATTGATGCAGCTAATGTATTAAGTGGATTGTCACAGGGTGCGCAGGCATTCGCGATGGATCCAAAAGCACGTGGAATTATGGCCGTTTTAACGGCGTAGGAGAATAGAATGTTTAGTTTATTATTAAAACCATTATTAGGTGTTGCAGGACAAGCAGTTTCTGGTTTCGTAGAGACAAAGAAAGCGAAGGCCCAATTGAAACTCACAGAAGTTCAAGCAGCAACTAAGTTAAAACAAGACCAGATCGCCGGTAAAGTGGCGTGGGAAGCATCAGCCGTAGACCAAATGAAAGGGTCGTGGAAAGACGAACTAATTTTAATTTGCCTACTTGGGCCTGCCGTTTTAGTATTTTTTCCCGGAATGACAGAGCATGTTGAAAGAGGGTTTGTTGCACTTCAGCAACTCCCGGATTATTATAAACACCTTTTATATATTGCCTGCTCAGCAAGCTTTGGAATTAAGGCTGGAAAAGGTGCAATGGGATTAATTAAGAAAAAATGATAACACCGGAGCGATTAACATCGTGGAGAATATTTCCAAGGTTATTAATTACACTTTACGGATTTGCTTTTTATAGAACAACCGAGTGGTTCATGGCGCTTCCTGACCCAACAAATGCACAATCTGCTTTTGTTTCAGTCATTGTAGGTGCAGGAGCTGCGTGGTTTGGACTATATGTAGGTGGAACAAGACAACCAAAACCAGAAAGTAAGGAATAACTTGCTAAATTGTAAAATTTAGTGTATAATGCGCACTAATGAGAGATGAAAACGCTATCTACATAATCTTGAAAAAGATTAGAGAGCGAAAAGAAGAATTAAAAGAGATCGTTTCAGCTGGATTACCTAGCTGGGATGAGTATAACAAAACCGTAGGTGAGCATAAAGCCTACGCAATTATGGAACAGGAAATACAAGCCCTGCAGAAAGACGAAGATGGAGATACCTAAAAGGAAGTTTGCTTTAGAAGAAAAAGATTTAGCAATTGAAGCAGATGAGAATAATAAAGTAGCAGAAGAAAAAGAAAATCGTTTTCTTAATAAATTACAAAAAGATGCTACTGATAATATAGAACATTTACCAACAGAAAAAGTATTAGAGCGTTTACCAGATCCTACTGGATGGAGAATACTAGTTCTTCCATACAAAGGGCAAGGTAAAACTAAAGGTGGAATTATATTAGCAGATGAAACAATTGAAGAAAGAAGTTATACAACAGTTACAGGTTTGGTTTTAAAAGTTGGACCAGATGCTTATAGTGATAAAGAGAGATATCCAAATGGACCTTGGTGTAAGAAAAACGATTGGATTATATTTGGTCGTTATGCCGGATCCAGATTTGGAATAGAGGGTGGTGAAGTGAGAATACTTAATGATGACGAGATAATTGCTGTGGTAAAAGACCCAGAAGATATCTTGCAATATAAATAAACAGGAGTAAAATATGCCTGCAGAAGAAGCCACTAAAGTAGAGCCACAAGCAGAAGCTGATGCCAAAATGGTAGATTTACCAGATTCTGGTCCAGCTATTGATGTGGAGCTTCCTAAAAAAGCAGAAAAAACTATTAATCCAGATCCTGAACCAGAAGCGGTTGAAACAGAAGTTAAAACTGAAGAAACTGCGTCTAGTGAGGAAATGGATGATTACGGGAAAAAGGTTCAATCCCGTATAGATAAATTAACAAAGAAATTACGTGAATCGGAAAGACGAGAACAAGCTGCTGTGCAATACGCGCAAGGAGTTCAAGCTGAACAAAATAAATTACAAAATAAAGTTAAATCGCTCGATACTGGATATTTAACTGAATTTTCAACACGTGTAGAGGCTGAGACAGCTGAAACTAAAAAAGAATTAAAAGCTGCTTTGGATGCTGGTGATATTGATAAACAAGTTGAAGCTAATCAAAAATTAGCACGTTTAGCAATTGAGCATGAGCGTGTAAAAGCAACGCAAGCACAACGTGAAAGATTGAAAAAAGAAATGGAGGCACGTGGAATTGACCCAAATCAGCCACAAATGCCACAACAACCAGTTCAACAACCACAACCACAACCACAAGCACCACCTCCACCTGATCCAAAGGCAGAGGACTGGGCGTCAAAGAATACGTGGTTTGGTGAAGATGAACCTATGACCTTGACATCTTTCTCAATTCATCGTAAACTAATGGAAGAAGGATTTGACCCGCAGTCCGATTCGTACTATAATGAAATAGACAAAAGGATGAAGGATACTTTTCCTCATAAATTTGAAGACAAAAGTTCAACGCCGACTCAAACGGTTGCCTCTGCTAATAGAGGTGGACCAGTTAGGCGCAAAGGTACTGTGAGACTCACACCATCACAAGTAGCCATAGCAAAAAAACTAGGTGTGCCACTAAGCGAATATGCGAAGTACGTGAAGGAGTAGGCATATGAATATTAAAAATATAAAAACAAATAAACTACCATCACGCGAGTCTGAAACCCGAGTTAAAACCGAACGAAGGAAACCATGGGCTCCACCGTCTCAGTTAGACGCACCACCTGCACCAGCTGGATTTGTCCATCGCTGGATAAGGGCCGAATCTGTAGGACAGATGGATCAAAAAAATGTATCCGCTAGACTACGCGAAGGTTGGGAATTTGTCAGAGCTGACGAATATCCTGATGTTCAATGGCCTCAAATTGATTCAGGTAAATATAATGGTGTTATAGCTGTTGGGGGTTTAATGCTAGCAAGGATTCCGAAGGAAACTGTTGCAGAGCGTTCAAAATATTTTGCACAAGTAACGCAAGATAAAGACGATGCAATTGCAAACGATCCTTTGAAGGACCAACATCCTAGCATGCCTGTTCATAATGAGAGTAGGCGATCTCGCGTAACATTTGGTGGCGGTAAGAAGAACTAGTTTTTTCTCCCCTTAAGTTACAAAAATTTATACACTCGTGGTGAGTGTATATAACTTATTAACATGAGGATAAAATCATGGCTAACATTGATGCGGCCTTTGGGTACAGACCTATTGGGGCAGTTGGCAGTGGCGTTAATAATGGGGGTACTACCCTCTACACTATCTCAGACAATTACAGCACGGCTATCTATAAAGGTGACCACGTAATGCAGTCTGGGGGTTATGTAATTGCTGGAACAGCTTCCGGCGCTACTAACCTTGGTGTTTTTAACGGTTGCTTCTATATTGACCCAACTAGTGGAAAACCTACATGGTCAAATTACTACACTCAGACAAATGTAACCGCTACAGGTTCCATTTCTGGGGGTACTACAATCGACGCGTATATCTATGATAATCCGTACACTCTTTTTGAGGCTCAATGTGATGGCACTATAGCTAAAACAGATATTGGTAAAAATACTGATTCTGTGCTTGGTACTTCTAGCACTGTAAATGGTCTGTCTAAAACAGAAATTGACAGTGGTTCTGAAGCTACTACAGCTGGCTTGCAGGTCAAAATTATTGGGATTACAAAAGATCCAGAAAACGACGATGCTTCCAGTGCAAATGCAAACTGGTACATAATGTGGAATGAACACGTTAAGTTAGGCACCGGCGTAACTGGTACGTAATAGTTAGGAGAAAAGTAAATGGCAATTTCAAGAATGCAATTGGTCAAAGAGCTCGAACCTGGCTTGAACGCTTTGTTCGGATTAGAATATGACCGATACGAAAACCAGCACACAGAAATTTTCGATGCGGAAAGTTCTGATCGTGCTTTCGAGGAAGAAGTAATGTTAGGTGGGTTTGGTAATGCAGAAGTAAAACCGGAAGGATCTGGTGTTGTATATGAATCAGCGCAAGAAACTTTCACTGCTCGCTACACTCACGAAACAATTGCTTTAGCTTTCTCATTAACTGAAGAAGCTGTAGAGGATAACCTTTACGACAAAATCAGTACTCGATACACAAAAGCATTGGCACGTTCAATGGCTAACACTAAACAGATTAAAGCTGCTAACGTTCTTAACAGAGCGTTCAACAGTTCTTATCTTGGTGGTGATGATAAGGAGCTTTGTGCTACTGATCACACTACTCTTGGTGCAAACCAAAAGAACGAATTGTCAACTGCTGCTGACTTAAACGAAACTTCGCTTGAGCAAGCAATGATCGATATTGCTGGTATGAAGGACGAAAGAGGAATGAAAATTGCTCTTCGTGGAATGAAAATGATCATTCCTGTAAATCTTCAATTTACAGCTGAAAGGTTGATGAAATCTGCAG
>VTLG01013381.1_pt1 | contig 16803 bp, 9 predicted proteins | sample 4694571 | NCBI WGS metagenome assembly VTLG01 (sample SAMN12604809, study PRJNA352737) | marine metagenome | biome: ENVO:00000447; feature: ENVO:00000209|ENVO:00000569|ENVO:01000036; material: ENVO:00002151; isolation source: viral sequences binned using virsorter ...
TAATTTTCACCCTACAAGTTCTGCCTATTCTATTTGCTCAGATATTTTGACCAGACCTTTTAAGGAAAAGCCAATAGATCACGTTCATTCTATTTCTTCAGATCTCTCTGCTCCTTTCTCCTTTGAGATAAAGAAAGGATCTTCGGTTTCTTCCCCCGAATAGCAAGAAGTTTCTTCGTAATCTTTTTAGAGATCTTCTTAACCTGCCCCTTCATTTGCTTCTGGAGCATCTTTGCTATTGGTTGACCTAATACAGTTACACCGATAACTGAAGTGATAGCTATCGCACTTGTATTAAGTAATGTCGTTGGTGGAGGAGTGTAAGTGTTAACAACTTCCAATACACCTCTTTCCTCGTATAGGACTTTGCATTGATTTCCATCTCGTTCATACCCCCGAATTATTTTTGTTCCGTACTTTCCTATTGCCCCTACAGGTAAATCATCAGGTCTAGGGCAAGGCAGGATTTTAGGAACTAAAGGATTTGTTGGTGGTGGGTTATTGTTGTCTGTCGTTGAAGTAGATTGTTTTTGCTTTTCTTCTTGTTTAGCAGAATTAATTTTTGGTGTGGTGGGTTTGGGAGTCGGCTCTATATCCTCTGGCCTATAATCGACAGGATTATATGAGGGCATCCCTGCGTCACAGTACACCTGAACGCCCCTATCGTCATCTGTTTTTAACTTCTTATTGCTACCTGAATCTGGGTGTGCTTCAACGCAACCAGGAATTTCAAATATTAAATTAGGCTGTTCTAATGTAAGAGTTATGGGTTGAACATTGGGAATGTTCGGAGAAACTCTGTCGATAGAATTATCAGGGATAAAAATACTATCGACTTGTATATCTGGTATTTCATCCACTTAACAATCTACAAAATCACCACCAATATCTTTACCAATCTGTCCTGCTTTCTTAACAGCAACCGCACTAGCAATCCAGCCTATGATTGGAATATTAGATAATGTACTAGCAGCAGGAGTAGCAGTAACTAAAGAAGTTCCTACTATTTCACCATTAGATTCTGCACTACCTTTGTTTTTAATACATTGAAGATAGTTAGCTGCTAGTGCTGCGTTTGCTCCAGGTTGATGAGCAACATATTCTTTCCTTGTGTAATCAGTTTTACCGTTCCATTTAGATTTTTCTGAACTAAATAAAACTGTTTTAGGTGAGTGCATGTTGTGGTTTATTACCACCTCTAATCCTTGCTCGTCTTTCTTATATCGCATCTGGCTACTACTGTTTTCTGTAGTTGCTAATGATGCAAGATTAGGCAGCGAATCCCCTGACCTGCTTAGTAGGACAAGGGAAAAGAAATTGCTACCGATTAATCCGAGACCGAGGAGAAGAGGAAGATAGTTGCCTTCCTTCAACTGTGTCATAACTTAGGTAATCCTGTTGTGGTGGGCATTGAAGGCATTGATTCTTTAACCAATTCAGGGATTTGACCCTTTACCTTATTCAGAATTGTATTCACAATCTTATCTTTATTCAAGTAACCAACTACACCTGTACCAATAATTAGTACGTTAAGGGCTAAAGAAGTGATTGCAATGATTTTCATGGTTTAGATGGATGGTAGTTTCACTTAGGCGTGTGCGTAGTAGATTATTTTTGAATTATTAGCATTGATAGCATTTCCATCTGACATCAATTTAAATCCTGTAGAAGTTGTATTAATAGTGGCAACAGAATCAGATTGAACATTCGCTTCATTTAATTTCAAAAAGTCGGCAGTACCGCTTGTTGATAATCCTCTATTTGTATCTAATACCCACCAATCAGTCACAGCACTAGCAGACTTTAATATAACAAATCTTGGGCTAAAACCTAGATTTATTTCTTTTGATCCGTTAGATGTACCATCTCCTACATAGCTACCAACGGCTGAAATCCCTGGAACACTAGAAAAGAGTATGGCTACATATTGACTATTATTATTATTAACCATGGAGTTACTATGAAGAGTGAAATGGGTTGATGAAGGTGCTTGATCATTAAATAATGGGTAATCATCTTCAGCAGCACTAGTGTCTAATACCAAATAGTGAGTCCAAGGTTCATTTCCTCCATCTAAACCTTTATGACCAACAGCCCACGCTTCTGCCGTATCTCTTTTTTTAATCCAAATCATCTCTGGAGCTTTTGAAAGATTATGTCTTACTGCACGACCTGTTACTCCATCGCCTATATAAGTGACCACATCACAACTCTTTCCACGGGCCCACATCCATGACTGATAATCGCTATCAGCCCAACTTCCTGCTACATAACCAGCATTACTATCCCATACATAAGAAGCACCAGCAGTTCCTTGACTATTACCATTTGTCTTTAACCATCTCGGTCCCATTAGTCTTGCACTTGTGAACCAATTCTCAGAAGTTGCAGGTCGTCTATCTAAAGCAAAATCAACAGGGAAACCGCTATCGTAAGCAGGGATAGTTGTACTACCAGACCCCGTATCCATAGCGAATACATTCGTACCTGCATCTGCTGGTTTGCCAACGTATCCATCAGGTCTTCTAATAGCCAGATAAATATATTTTTCATTTGATTCAGAAATTTCACCTGAAACATTATCTAAAATAGAAAATCCTGTTGAAGTGAATTTAAGTATATTAGCGGAAGAATTACTTTCATCTTCTTGGTCTGCGGTGTTTGGTTCTAGATGTTTTGCAACTCCATCAGTTGAACTGTAATGAGAAAGACCTCTCATTGAATCAAATATTTTCCAGTTACAAGCTCTATCAAGACCTTTTATAAGAACGTATTGAGGTTCCCAACCACAAAATACGTTGACTGGATCTGACTGCCCTACATATTTACCACATTTAACTACATTTTCATCTCCATTTTCTCCAAAAAGAAATGCACTAGGATCATCAAATGGGCTATATGCTCTAGCATAGGCATTACCGCCATTAGAAGTAATTGTTCCAGGTGTTACGGTACTTCCAGTAGTACTGGAATCGTTGCAACATAAAAGAACAGTACCACTTATATTTGTTAATGGTTCAGTTGGTGGCCTAAATGATGATGTATAAACTGCTGTGCCTTTTACAACTCTTAAATTAGATATTTCACCAGTAAATAAAGCATTACCATTTTCTCTACTACCAATATTAACAGTATTGTCATTATCAAAATTACGATTAGCTTGACCAATACCTTTTAAAGTTCCATCTACATATATTTTCGATGTATCGCCAGAAGCACCTCTACAAACAGCAACATGATGCCATGCTCCATCTTTTACGGAACCACCAGATACAACATGATCTGCATCACTGACTTGTTCGTTAAACTCTATATCCCCACCATTAACACCTAATCTCATTCCAGTCCAACCAGGTGAATCACTATTAAAGAAAATTTGACCATCAGATGCAGAGGTTTTTAGCCAAAATTCAATCGTATAAGCACCAGTTCCAAAATCAAAATCAGAATGTTGTGCTATTGTCAAGAAAGCATTTGAACCATTGAATCCAACACTTCGTGCATTAGCTGCTGTGCTTTCACCTCCTGAAAGTAGGTAGGCTATATAAGTGTTACCATCACCATTTACATCATTAGAATTTCCTACAGAAAAAGTAGTGCTAGTAGGAACAGCAGCAAATTTAGCTGCGTTTTCAGATGGCTGTGCAGTAGAATTTAATGTTAAATATTTCACCGCGTTTTCTATTCCGCTATGATAAACCATCCAATCCGTGCTGCCTGCTGACGAGCACTTAACCATTATAAAACCTGGAACACACCCCAATGAATGAGATATAGACCTATTACTAGTACCGTCTCCTGTCCATGTGACCATATCAAAAAAGCCTTTTGCTTTTCTAAATGTCCATGAAACATAGTCCTCATTATTTTTATTTATATTATTATCACTATTAATTCTGAAACCGTTACTATTAAATGTAGTTAATGTGTTACCTTCAGCTGATGAAGAGTTACTAGTCTGAGTCGTCAGCATTTGTCCTACACCTCTTATAGTGTCAAACACATTATGACCGTAAGAACCACTGTCTCTATTCTTAGTCCATACAAAACCTCCTTCCCCAGAAAGGTTAATGCCGTTTACTATATCTCTATTAGAGGTATCGTTGCCTCGATATAATTGATTTGCAAATATCTCGTCTATATACGTCTTCTTCTTACCACCTACGCCAAGTAACATTTGTTGCATTGGTGTCATAATTAATCTCCTTATTTAATAATTAGTAGGTACATATCAGGAAAGTCCTGCACCTGAGATGTAACCCGAAGATGAACCTGGGAACCATATAGTAGCCATTCCTCTACCAGCTAAAGTTCTATTGCCTGTAGATGCATCAGCAGTGTTGTAAAGTGTAAATCCTGAACCTTGCGTAAGAGTTATATCCGAACCACTTGCATTTATAATTGTTACCGCATCACCAGTAGTCATTACACTATTAGGGATAGTCAGACCACCTCCATACCTTAGAATAGTTTTACCAGCATCACTAGCAATAAGCGTATATTCACTTGCACCACCTTGATCTTTTGCAGGTATAGATCTTACATTACCCTTTGAATCTTCTACTGTTCCAGTAACCAGCGTACCTGCTGTAATTGTTATATCTCCTGTAGAACTAGCTGTACCTGTTGTTGTACCAACGATAAATTTATCTGCACTTTCATCCCAAGCAAATATTGCATTATCACCAGTAGAACCACGTTCAATAATTATTCCAGAATCATTAGCGTTACTAGAAGCACCACTATTTAATTCAAGTAAATTATCGGTAATCGTTGTGTTTGTACTGGCTACTGTAGTAGTTGTCCCATTTACAGTAAGGGTGCCCGACAGTGTGAGGTTGACTGCTGTTGCTGTTCCTGTTAGTGCTGGACTAGCAAGTGTTGCGTAGCCTGGAACAGTTGGTGTGCCTGTAAATGTTGGAGAATTGAGAGGTGCTGCTGCTGCTAAACTCGCTATCGTCTTTTCTACATCTGAACCAGAATCATCATAAATAATTGCATCCGCCTTGATTTTTCCGTACGCCATGACTAACCAACAAGAATATATTTAGAGTTTACAGGAATGGTAAGAATCACGCCACTTGCCAAAGTAACGTCACCAACACTCATTGCATTTTTACCAGTAGTAATTGTAAGGCTAGATGAAATTGTTTGATCTGTTTCAGTGATAACAGTTGATATTGTTTTCCAAGTTAAAGTTCCAGATCCATTTGTTTGTAAGTACTGTCCTGCTGAACCAGATCCAGGTACACCAGAGGAAGCACCAATATCAGCTTTAGAAACTAAGTTACCTGTTGCTGTAACTCCACCTTGCCAAGAGCTTCCGTTGTAAACTCGTAATTCATTAGCAGTAGTATCAAAATAAAGATCTCCAACATTTAAACTAGAAGATGGTTGAGAACTTGCTATGCGATATTGATCTGCAAAATTGTTAACACTAGCTAAGTTTGATGCGACAGTATTAACATTAGAAATAGAGCCACCGACAGAGTTTATGTTAGAAATATTTGTACTAACTGTTGTTATATTGCTATTGGCTCCAGCTACAGTATTGATGTTAGTGTTGTTACCAGCAACAGTATTTATGTTTGTTGCGTTGGAAACGACTGCATTAATATTAGAAGCATTACTTACTGCACTATTTATATTTGAAGCATTACTTACTGCTGCATTAATGTTAGTTTCGTTGTTAGCACATGAGTTAATGTTTGTAATATTGCCAGCAACTGTAGTGACCTCTGTTGCTTTAGGTGCTAAACGATGGAAAGTATATGTATGAAGAGTAGAAGTTGTTTCAACAATTCCACCGTATCCTGCTCCTAATACTGTTGAACCACATCCTGTAATTGTTACTGTGTTACCTGAACCTGCACCATTAGCAATAGTTACAGTTCCACCAGAAGGCGTATGAGAAGAAGCAAATTCCTTGATGCTAACTAAAGTTCCTGTTCCATTGTTTACATCAGGGTTGGCAGCAGGGAAAGATGTTTCATTTGCTATTGGTACAAAACCACCTACGTCATCAACTAAATCTGTAATCCTTGCATCAATAGCAGAAGTCGTTGCAATCTTATCGTCAGCAGCACTCCAACTTTCTCCTGATTGAATCTCACTTAAAGTATCTTTTCCATAAAATATCTCACCTGCTCTCTTTGCTGAATAAGTTTTAGTGTCACTTGTTGATGTACCAGAAGTAACAAGTGCTGTACCACTCATGTCATTGATGACAGGAGAAGTAAGAGTTTTGTTTGTTAGTGTTTCTGATCCTGTTAGTGTTGCTGCTGCATTTAATTTTGTGTGATCTGCATCAGTAAATACATTGCTATCACTGGCTGCTTCTACGGCTGCTCTAATTTCTGCGTCAGTTTGATCTGCTGTTGCATTAGCTTCTATACCATCTAACTTTGCACCATCAACAGATAAATCTCTTCCATCAATATTTCCTGTAAAGGTATCTATATAGTTTTTAGTTGCTGCATCCTGTGCTGCTGTTGGGTCAGCTACTTCTGTTAATCTTTTATTTCCTAAACTTGGTAGACCTGTAGATTCTGAAGTCGTTACAGTTTGGAACTGGCTATCTTTTAGCTCTTGGTCAATATATAAACTCTGTAATGCACTTGTATCTAAGTCATTAGCAGTAAGGGTTGAACCATCTGCATAATCGACAAGAGGTGTATCTAGTGATGAGTTTCTTCTTATTTCTACTCTTAAGTTTGCAGAAGCTGTACCTGTATTAAGTCGTACAAGTTTAGGAGATACGTTAGTTATTACTTGATACTCTGTTGAACCTGTTCCTTGATTAATCTTGTTGTAATTAAGGTAAACCTCTATGTGTGCTTCTTTGATATAGGGGAAGGTAAAAGTAAAATCAGTAGTTCCACTAGCTGAAGTAGCGTTGATTACTCTTGTTGATCCGACTGTGTAACTCATGGCTTAGTAGTTGACCTTCTGGTTAAATTCTGACGTATTCCCTCCATTCTGCCTTATTTCGTCTGGATGTGGATCACCAAGTTTGTATAATTCATTGGCACGTTCTTCCCTCCTTTGTTTATGTTCTTCAATTAATACCTCTAAACGATAAGGATTACTAGGGTCTGCTGTAAATAATGTTTTAGCTCTTCTCTTATAGTCTTCAATAATTGTATTAAGGACTGAAGCCCTTGGAGATTCAGAAAGAGATCTTCCTACGTTAGGTAAGTTTGGATTTTGATAGTCAGGAGAACTCATTCTATGGAACAAGGCATCGACTAAAATCATATTTCCGTATTCAGGATGAGGTTCTTTTGCTATGTAATCTTTGTATCTGTTATATGCGTCTGTACTAAGTGTTACTCCTTTTTGAAGATCTTCAGGTCTAGGTGGCCCCCATATTGCACCGTACCCAGATAGTCTTAGCATCTCTTCCATTACATAATTATTCTTACCTTCTTGGCTATAACCTCTCTTTGCCATTGAAGGATCTAACATTGCAGGAATAGCAGTTAACACAAAAGAAGAACTCATTCTTGCTAACCAAGGAGCATCATCTGTTGGCATATATTCATCGCCTAAGAAGCCTGCATTTAAGTAAGGTTCTTGAGTTATCCAATTAGTTCTAGGTGGAAGTGATTCTGACCAGCCAGGTGTAGCATTTTTAAATTCATTTAATAACTGATCTCCGAAATTCAAGAAAGCATTGTCTGTACCTATCAAGTCATAATTTATATTCAGTCCTGTATCTTCGTTAAAGAAAGTATTTTCTCCTTCTGGATTAATAATTGGTCTTTCTCCACCAGCAGGAATAACTCTTTTCTTTGTATCAAAAGCCTGTCTGATCGTTCTTAAATGAGAAGATCTAGGCATTATGCTTGTAAAGAATCTTTGTACCCCTCTAGCTAAACGACTTCTTTCTCCTGGTTCTGGTGCAATCCTTCCATAACCACTGCCAGCCATTCCCATTACTGTATCTAAGAAACTTGCAATCCCTTGGTAGTAGATAGATCTATATCTTCCTGCTAAAACTCTTGATCCTAATTGAACAACTAAACCTGCACCTAGATTCTTTCTGTCGTCTTCTGTCAACATGTGTGAGAGTTCATTGTAATCAGCCAATCCTGCAATCAATGTTGCTGCTGGTTCAAAAGCTCTGTAAGAGTTCCATCTTCCATACTGTCGAACTCCGTTCTCATCAAACCATCTCATTCTCCATGACATAGGTTCACGACCTGTCCTCTTCCATTTGTCGAAAGCGAGAGGATTTAATGGCCCTGCTCCTGTAAATTCAATAGGAGAGTTTTCATTACCAAATACAAATCCATTAAGTAAGCCTATTGCTGTTGCACCTGTTGCAACTTCTGCTTTCCAATGTTTTGCAATATAACTATTTTCATCGAATATATCTCTGTAAAAGCTATCAACAGTCAAGTTCCCACCAGGGATCATCCTGATTGCTTGTTTAGTAATATCACCAGGACTTCTATTAAAAGGTTGGATATTTGTAGCAATATATCCATGCTTCATATTTTGGAAACGACCCCATAAACTTGGAACAAGTGACCAAGTTATTGTTGTTCTAGGAGTCCAATCACCTTCAGCAGGTAATGTTTTATTCCCAAACCTCATTGTTTCACTATATTTAGAGGCTAACTTGTTTGGTATTTGTTTCCCTTCTTTATAGCTTTGTGCAAATTCATTAATAGCATCAAAGTCTTTAGGGTCGATTCCACTTTCTATCGCTAAGTCTTGTCCATAAGAGAAAGTTCTTTTACCCATTTTCGCTCTTATATCATCTGTAAAAGTAAGCATCCGACCTATTTGAATAGCTGCTGGATGTTTCATTGCTGCATCTGCAATCGTTTCTCCATTTACAACGGCTGAACTCTTAAAGAAATTAACTTTTGCTTGTGCCCATTTTCCTGCGTAGTTATAAGCATCAATTCCTTTTAATCCTTCTTTTCCTGCTTGACTTAGACCTTCTTCAAATCCAACAGTATAAAGCAAACTATTTCCTACTAATGCCTTTTGGAAAGTTTCAATACTTCCTTGTCCTCTTAGATCAAAAGTATTAATTCTCCAAGCCCAGTCAAGAGCAGTAGCAGGAGAACTTTTATCTATTTCTTGAAATAAAGGGAAAGTATTTAAGTCAAAAGCTCTTGCATTATTGCTTTGTTTTTTTCCTGCTTCTGAAAGTTGATGGGCTTTATCAACTTCTTTGTAATTGTTTAAATCCCAAGCAGAAGATCTTCGGCCTGGATCGTAAAGAGTTTGTCCTAATTGGAATGATTTTGTTGCAAGTTTTAAAGCACCATAAGCTTCGACTACATATCTTTGATACATCAATGCAGCCATTGGTATTTTATTTAATTTTGGTTTACGACTAAATACATCAACTCCTGCATAAACAACAGGTTCTAAAGACATTCTTGCAATAGGTGCTCCTGCTTGAATTGCCCATGTAAAAGGAGCAGTTAATAGTTGTGCAACTCTATAAGTTGTGAAAGTTCTTCCAATTTTTTCAAGGCTTAATTTTGGAGTTTCTTCGAGTTCTTCAACTATTATCTCTCCTGGTTTTTTTGTTCCTCCATCAACAGGGCTAGGGCCATCCATTAAATCAGTTAATGCAATAACACCATCAGGGCCATCAGCATCAGCAGCAACTATTGCTATTTGATTTAATCCAGACTTTGCTTCAGGTGTCCAATTTCTTGTTCTCATTGCCTCTTGTACTGCTGGAGGGAAGTTCTCAAATACATCCATATCTATTTCAACTATCTCTGTCATATCCATTTTGATATTTGGAGTCGGTTCATTCGTTAATTTGATTCCTTGTAAGTCTGGTAATTGTGCCTGTGTTGTTGCTAATAATTGACCTGTTGCTCTAGTAATTGTTTGATATAACTTGACCATCCTTACGGCTGCTGAGATGCTTGCTTCTAGTTCTGAAGCTGCTTGTTGATAATTAATAGTGTTAATGTTTGCTTCGTTTAATACTCTTTGAGCAGCTTTTGCTGTCTCTTGACTTGTTAATTGAACACCAATTCTAAGTTTTAAAAGGTTCTTAACATTGGTTACATTGTCTGCAAGTTTCCTTGCAAGTCCTTTATTCAAGTCAAAGATGTCTTCTGCATTAACACCAAAACGTGCAGCATCTTCTATTGCTTCACTTAAAAGTTCTTGAGTATTTACAGAAGGAAGACCTGTTGAAATAATACGGTCTAATCTATGACTAATTGCATCCCATAATATTTGTATCTCAGGAACTTCTGGCCCGTAAATCTTCTTACCAGTTGGACTTTTAACAGCCATAACATCATCCCATAGAGATGAATCTGTAATCTTTAATTCTCCTCTTCTCCAAGCATCAAGAGCTTTTAAGAAGTCTTCTTTAAGCCCTTCTTTCTCTCCAGTAGTTGCTTCCCATCTGGAAACTCCTGGTTCATTTATCTTTTGTCTTTTAGTTTCTTCTACTAATTGTTCATCTCTTATTTCATTTTCAACTTTTGTCGTTTCAGTTTGATCTATTAATTGTTGATCTTGAATTTCATCAATTTGTTTTTTTAGTTCTGTTGCTTTTTTATTCCAATTTCTATTTTTAATTGCTTCTTTTGTTAACTTTCTTTTGCCATTAACAGTAATATAAGACTTACCTTTTTCTGGTTTTGGTGGCTCTGGCCCTAAAGCTTCTAATTCGGATTTTAAATTTTTAAGATCTGTCTCTCTTTGCTGTCTAAGAAATTGATCTTCAGGATCTAATTTTTCTCTTATATCACTGAATTGTTCAGCAAATGCAAAAGGATCATCCATGATCTCTCGACCCTTCGCTCTTGCTCTAGCAACACTTAATTGCATTTGTACTCTGCTCATATTACGTTGCACTTCATCTGCTTTTGTCCAATCAAGAGAATGATCTCTAACCATCTTGATATTTCTTTGTTTTAGAAAATCGTTAAATATTTTCTTAGTTCTTGGCCCACCTAAAGAAGCATGAACACTAGCCCATAGGTCTTGGAAGAAGACACCAATTCTATATATAAGACTTTGGAAACTATCGGTAATTATAAAGTCACTACCTTTTGTAACTCCTTTATAATTTTGTGTTAAACCTTCTTCTAATTTAGCAAAGAACGCATCAGTTAAGTTTTCAGCGAAGTATTCATCAATATCGACATATCTATAATTAGCCTCAGTATATTTTTTATTTCTAAAGGCTTTTAATTCCTCTGCACTTGCTTTCTTTTGCCATTTTGCTTTTGCTTTTTTAAATTCTTTTTTATATTTAATTAAGTCTTTTTCGGGTAAGTACCTAGATAAAGAGTGCCATAATTCATGTACTAATGTTCTAGGTAATTCACCTTCTTTAATAATATTTTTTCTTATTTCAAGCAGGCTATTTGCAAAATTAAACCGCCCCATTGCACCTATTTTATTTGTAATACTTAAGGCGACATCATCAAACATTTGTCGGCCTATTGTATTCATAAAATCTTTTATGAGTTCAACGTCATCAGGATCTATATCTTTAACAGGGTATTTATCTCCTAATCGTTTTAATAACTTATCTGCACCTCTGTATTGTGATAAACCTCTACCACCTTCATCTATTGTTTTAAATGGTTTAGCTTTTCGTCTAGCAGCATAATTAATAATTTCTTCGTAGGAAGAACCAAAAGAAACCTTTTCTAAAATCTCATCATCTAAAGGAATATCGCCACGTTCTATTCCTCTAGCAATTTCTAGTGTCTTGTCATCAAGTTCTTCTAATAATCTTTTATCTTCTGCTTCTTTCGCTAGGGTTTCTTCTTCTAATTTTCTAGCAACTGCCTGTACTCTTTCTTCTGAGACAGGTCTACCTTGTGAATCAACCCATCCAATGTCATCACCTTTCCATGTGAACCCTTCTTCTAAATCCAAAGCTTCATCTATACCAGTCCATTCATCTACATCAGCTAAACGTCCTTGGTAACCATCTACTTTGTATGCAGATTTCTTTAAGACACCGTATGCGTTAGCACTAGGTTTGACAGGCTTATTAGTTTTTAAACTTCTCCATTCAATATTAGGGTCGTCTCCTAACCATTTAGCAAACAGTCTTCGTCTTTTAGGATCAGAACCTTCTAATCTATATTCACCAGGTGGCAAGTAATCATAAACTTCTTCAAAGCTTCGCCTCATTAATAAAGTTCTTTTCGTTGGGCCTAGTGATGGAATATCACTTTCTTTGATTCCTAATTGAGCAAGTTGTGCATCAGCTAAGTCTTCTAATCTTTGAATGTGAATTTCATTGTAAGTACCTAAATCTTCAGTACCAGCAGCAATTCGTCTTGCATCTCCAGGGTTTGATTGCTCTACAATGACTGATCCCCATTCAGCTTGATCTATATCTAAATCTTGAGGGTCGATTGTTCTTCTTACTTGCTCAATAAATTTGACAGCATCATCAGTAAAAGATGAACCGTAGCGTTCTTTGATGCTTCTACCTTGTAATGTTCTTGCTTTCTCCCATAGCTCTTGTCTCTTGGCTGGTGGAATGTGAGCCATTGATTTATCAAAGGCTGCCCTGTCAATTCTTGTTTGTACTCTTTGGAAACTAGGTTCTGCTGCTAATTCATCAGCGACAGTTTCAATTTGTTGTTGCTTGGCAACGTATTCTTTTGTTCCAGGTTCTAAATTTGCAAGATCTTCTATTAACCATTTACCTCTTATTCCTTTAAGGATTGCACCAATTCCAAAATCTATTCCCCATCCTTCAAGCATATTTTTTAATCGACCTTGTAATCCTTTGTCGTTAGGGTTGCTTTTTAAATCTTGGACTAAAGGAATAGTTTCCAGCCAACTGAAATAAGGAGTATTAGTAGCAAGATCAAAGAGGCGACCTTCGTATTGGTCAAAACCAGCAAAGTCAACAATTAAACCTTTTGGATTAAGAGTTGCATTAGTTGCTGCACCAGCACCAAAACCAACAAGACTACCTACTTTCTGAGCTTTCCTTCCTCCTCCTAATGTTTTAGCAACTGTTGTTGCAGTGCCTGTCTGTATTGCTTTCTCTATTCCTTTTGCTTTCTGAGTTGCAGTTGCTATCCCTGTTCCAAGCTTAGTTCCTTTAAGACCAAGGTTTGCAACCTTCAAGGCTTTACTAAGAGTTACCCATTCAAGTCCAAACTGAAGAACTCCTGTTACAAAATCTTCAACACCACCACTACTTTTAAGCTTTTGAGGTTTCCATCCTCCCATTCCAATAATGGGTTTATCTGGTTCTTCTGCTGTAGTTCCTTCTCCTACTCCAAAGTAACCACCTATATCTCTAATAGTGTCGCTTCCTTCTTGCAGAGCATTTATCCCTGCATTTATAACCATGCGAGGAGGGAGTGATTTATTTAATAGAGGTAGTTTTTGTAGTTGATCTCCCTCTAAAGTATTCCTAATTGAATCGACAAATGAAGTTTTCTTAGTTGGTTGAACTTCTTTTTTCTGTTCTTTCTTTGGTTCCTTTTCTTCGTATTCCTTGTATTCAAGCTTCTGTTCACCTGTTTCAGGATCTGTAACGTAAATAATTGGCATGGCGAATCAGTCTATTTAATGATGATACTTGAGCTTTAGACGTTTGGAAGTTCTACATTACCTCCAAGCATCCTTTTTATAGTTTCGACTTCATTTGCACTTGGATTATTTTTTAACTTGTTAAACATCTTAGATCTTCTTAAAGTTGATCTCGAAGGATCAATGTCGAAACTAGGATTACCTGCAATTAAAACATCTTCTGAAGTAGTTAATGCTAATAGTTCTTCTAACCTTTGCATCATGGGTGCAGTTTGTTCTTGTAATCCATGAGCTTTAATCTGATAACGAATATAATCAAAGACTGTTAAACCTGATCTACTGATTATCTTCTGAGTAGAAGAACCGAATGGGATTTGACTAAGAGGTGTTCCTTCTTCTAATTGATTTAATTGTTCGACAAATACTTCTTTACTGTATAAAGGACTTTTTTCTGTATAGGATTTTAGTCTGACATTCTCAGCAGCATCGCCTCTATTACCTCCTGCTAAGTTATAAAGAAGAGCATCAGGTGTTTCACCATAAAACTCAACAGCAGTAGGAGGTTTGTTAACAGGTCTGTTTCTGTCTATTATTGGTACTCCTAATCCTCCTGAGTTATAACCTTGTATTAAGTCACCAGAATGAATACCTTGACTTACCTTTGTTGTAATAGATAAAGAGTTTGCTATTTCTTCTTCTGCTTGTTTATATATAATACTTAGTTTTTCTATTTTCTCTTCATAAGGTATATTTAGTTCTCTGACTTTGTTAGCCTCTACTCTATATTTTCTTGTTGTAATGTTTATTAATAGTCCTTCGTTTGCACTAATAACACCTGGACTAGATTCTCCTACCATTAATACATCATTCTCGGCTCTTTTGTTTAATAGTTTAAGAATAGAATTTTTCTCTTGATCCATTATTGCTTTTGTAAAATCTTTATCTTCTTGTGTTTTAACAGGTGCAACTTGTGATCTTAAGTAATTTCTTTGATCTCTAGTAATAAGATTATTCTTGTGATAGAACCTAATCTCAGCTAATAATTCAGTAGGGTTAGCCATCCCGTTGTCAATTCTTTCTTGAAGTAAATCATTGTTTGAATCTTTCATATCAATACCTCTACCATTTCTCCATATCTCCATCCTGCTACTTAAAATATTTAATCTCCCTTCTCTTTCGTGATGGTTTGAAAGTTTATTGATTTCTTTTCTTTGCTCTCTTTCCCATTGCTGCATACCAGTTAGATCAATTTCTTGAGATATTATTCCCCCTGGGGTTTTAACTTCAAAAGGATCTAGTTCTTCTGTCTCAGGATCAGAGTCAGTAAACCTTGCTATTGCTTCATCAAATAATTGATTCTGATAATCTTCGCCTTTCTTCACTGCTCCTTGATCTGCATACCTGTCATAAGCTGCTTGAATCTCTAATGTTTTAGCTTTTAAATCTGCTCTTACTTTTGCTTCACCTCCTAATTCGTTAATAAGTAATGGAGGATTATCACCAGGCCCAACCCTTGTATTTAATAATTCGCTAGTAAACAATTCAATTCTCTTTTCTAATTCATATCTATCATCTGTACTAGCAGCTAATTGTTTTGCAAGGTTGTCTATGAAATTAGTTTTCTTAGTTGAGTAAGATTTTTTACTTGATCCACTATTTTTATGTGTATCAAAAAGACCTTTAAAAGTAGAACCATCACCTGTAATTAGGTTTTGATTAATTGAATTGGCTAAGTTAATATCAAAAGTTTCATTAATTCTTCGGTCTTGTTCATCTGCAAAGATAGTAGATAATGCTGCTCTACTGTTACCAATTTGAGCTTGTAGTTGTGGTGTTAATTCAGCTAATACTTCAGGGTCTGAAATATTATTTCTAATATATTCTTGTACTGCTTCGTTAAAACGATTAGGTTCACCTTCTGGTGGGTTTGGGTTTAATATTATAGATTCTCCATTATCATCTTTTAAACTTTTCAAGTATGGAGTTAAGCCATAAATAGCTTCTAATCCTTGACGCTTTTGTAGTGCTTTCTGGTAATAATAATCTGTTCTTGGATCTAAGTTTCTAGCTAAAGAATAACGATCCTTTGCTGATGGGTCTTGTGTTTTTTCGACTTCATCTTCTGCTTTATCTCTAACCTTATCTAAAGGTTTTAATGTCGGTTCTTTCTTGAGATAATCTTCAGCAACATATTTTTCAGCATCTGCTTCTGCTTTCTTTTCTAGCTCTCCTTGGTATTGGAAGAATGATGATGCGACATTTTGTAGATTAGTATTTAAAGAGCTTAAGGAATTGACAAGGTTCTTTGTGTTTTGTATCTCTGCTGGCTCTGGTAACTTTGCTAGTTCACCAAGTGAGACTGCTCCAGGTGCATTAGGTGAACCTGCTCTTACATAAGTATCGACAGGTGCAGCTTTAGGTTGAAGTGAAGGAATTTGTAAAGACATAGTTTAAGCTTTTGACCAAGGGTTCCATTTAGTAACATCTCCTTGTCCTGCAGAGATACCAGAAGAAGCAGTGAAGCCAGCTTGTGCTCCACTTAAGCCAGCATTTAATAGTCCTAAGAATCCTGGCCCACTTACTTTTCCTCGTTTTATAGGTTTCATAGGATCTAATATCGTTCGTTCTAAGTATGGTTGTTGACTTGCAATTCGACTAGCCCTATCTGCACCTGCTCCTTTCTTCCGTTGTTGTATTTGTTGACCAGTAAAGGCTAGGTTCCTATTTGTTATGTAGTCAAATTGTGCTTGTTGTCGCCTCCAATCAGCAATTAAATTATTAACAGTATTGCCAACACGACCATCTGCAATAACTTCGCCTCTACCTCTTAAGAAATCTTTTTGTGCTTCTCTTTTTGCTTGACCTGCTGCTGCCTGTTCTTGTTGTAACTGTAAATTTAATTGTGCTATATCATTCTCATAGGCTGTGTTAGCAAGGAAAGTATTTTGTTCGATTAAATCTTCTTGTAGTTGTTTTTGTTGTTCTTCTCCTGTTCTAGTTGCTTCTGTTTGCAACACATTATATTGATATTCCTGTTCTGCTACTTGGTTCTCAAATTCTATCTGTGCGTTCTGTGCTCTAACCGCAGCGTTCTGCTGCATTATTGAAAGTCCTGCTGACAGGACTCCCATTACTATCGGAATAGGGCCGCACATAATTAGATCCTCACGAACTCATAGAACAGACGACTCTCTGGCCCATATTCTGAGTGCTTTTTAATGAATGTAAATCCCATCCATTGAAGCCATCTGACATGAACTTTGTTTCTAGCATCTACTACATTAAATA
>VTLG01015086.1_pt1 | contig 16802 bp, 34 predicted proteins | sample 4694571 | NCBI WGS metagenome assembly VTLG01 (sample SAMN12604809, study PRJNA352737) | marine metagenome | biome: ENVO:00000447; feature: ENVO:00000209|ENVO:00000569|ENVO:01000036; material: ENVO:00002151; isolation source: viral sequences binned using virsorter ...
AGTCTAGGCTCTGCCAAGTTTTAGTAGACTTGATAAGAGCTTATAAAGTTATATAGATATAACTAAACCTTATAAGGTAATATAATCTAGCGCAGATTACCAAGTCAACTGGTATACGTTCCACGTGAAACCCTTATCAAGTCTATCAAGTTATAAATACCTATCCTCTGAAAGCCTTACTTAACAAGGGCTTGAGAGGTTTTATCGTATCTATCAATAATCCCTCTGAAATTAATTGAAATAAACCTTGTGTTCTCTATATGACTTGTCATTATGGGTACATGGACTTAACAAAAACACACACAAAAAAAGGAGTTAAAAAGACCATGACAAATAAAATCACACGCGAACAATGGCTACAAGATGCCAACTCAATAATGAGACAGGGGTTGTTTAAACAGCACGGGTATGATCTTCCAGAAGATGTTCAAGTATCGGCAGGATTTCCACTAGGATTCCGAGCAGGTGCAAAAAAACAAACAGTTGGGCAATGCTTCCCAAGATCACTTTCAAAAGCTGGAGTAAATGAGATCTTTATTAATCCGACTCAATCAGATACTTTGGAAGTCTTAGGAATCTTAGTACATGAGGACATCCACGCAATCGATGACTGCAAGAATGGACACGGAAAAGTCTTCAAAGACATGGCAATAGCTGTAGGTTTAGAAGGTCAAATGAGATCAACCACATCAAGCCAGAGACTCATTCAATACTTCAAGGATGAGATCATAAGCAAGATCGGAGAATATCCACATAAAGAAACCACAGCACCAACCAACGGCAAAAAACAAGGAACTAGAATGATCAAAGTATCTTGTGCCAATGACTGCGGATTCCAGTTCTACACATCCCAAAAACAATTAGACAATATTAGATATACCGATTGCAACGGATGCGGAGATTCTGGCTTGAATATCCACTACAAAGATGAGACAATCAGAATTTAACCAAACGGGGTAGGGAGTGTTTAAACGCTCTTTACCCCCCAACCAAAAAAGAGGAGTAATATAAAAATGTATAGAGTAGATCCAAACTTAGAAAAGGTAGTAAATGCACTTATCAAATCAGATCAAAACCCAATAGACTTGAGTATTGATGCAATTTGTACTGTATTTAATATCAACGAACTGGAAGCAATACACGCTGTTTATTTAGCTGATATTGCAAAACAACAACAACAAAAACAAGCTTAAATAAATAACTTGAATAATCCTGAGTATGATTTTAAACTGCTCATATAATTTAAATAAAAAGAGGTACTATAAAAATGAAATACCAACAGATACAAAATGATTTTAATGACATTGAAGAAATGATAAACAATCCAAACCATATAGTAAGAAGACTATATACATGCTTTTTAGATGGAAGTTATGGCTTCGACATCTATGAGAAATATAGCAACCTATGGAATAAATCAAATAGCCACAAAGAAAGGCGGTCTTTTGTGATCCAGTCCTTTTGTGATTATAATAGTCTAGATTATGGTCTAAGTCGCTCACAGGTTCAAAGATGGTTAATGTCTAACATAGGTATAGAAAAGCTAGAAGAATTAAATAGAGAGCTAATCATTGACGCTGAAGATACCTATACAATTTAACAAACTATTAAAAGGAGTAAACTAAAAATGACACCGATAGAAAAAGAAATATTAATCATGTTGGGATATGGTAATCAGTCAAGTGGCTTTAGATCAATACAAGAAAGACCACGAAGAAACTACACCAACAACCCACAAAAAAACTATATGAGAATAAAAGAAACCAAACAATATAGAAGGAGTAGATAAAATATGAAAACACAATACAAAAATTATGTAATAGATTTATATACAACAAAATATTTTAGATTAGGTATCGACAACGAATGGAACAATCAAGACAAATGTATTAGTTTTGGATTAGGTTTTATTAGGTTTGAAATAACTGATATAGATAATGAGTTTTAATTAAACTACTATCATCAATCGACTAAAAACAAAAAGAGGAGTAATATAAAAATGAAAAATGAAATGAAAATAAACGTAAAGGTAAACGAGAAAGATGTTCTTGAGGAGACTTACACGATCACATTAGATCGTGATGAGATAGAGCAAGTAGAACAAGCTTTATTAGATTTAAGAATGAATCTAATGGAAACCATAGAATCAGCAAGAGGTGAAGAAGCACTTGATATAATTGACGAGCATTTAGAACTAGAGCAAGTAGAAAAACTAATTGATAGAATACAGCTAAGTCATCTTTTTATCTATTAAGATATAACCAAAAGTTATAAGGATATAATGCGCAAGTTATATATGATTTTGACAGGTACATTAAAATAAATATCTATATAAATCAATGACTTACAATTTAACTATTGACTGTGTACTGAAACTATGAAAGGATAAATAACATGAACAAACCAAAGGAAGCAAACAAAATGAATATAGATTTTAAAAAAACAGTAAACACAAAAAAAGTAAATAAACTTTCATTAGCTCAATTGACAGCATTGAATAATTTATTAGATGGTAAAGCAACAAAAAAAGATTATAAGATTTTAAAAAATGCAAATACAAAAGAGCTTAATAAAAAACTAAAAAGAGAAAAAAGATTGAGAGCGTTTAAACAAGCTATCAAAGATTCAAGCAAGTTTAAATTTGATGAGCTTGTTGATCGTTGGCAATTTATCGAACAAAGAACAGACGAATTATTAGGAGAGTATAAATGAAAATAAAAATAGATAAAGTGATAAGTTTTTTACTTATCAATTTTATAGGATGGTACACTATTGCAAATGGAATTGTATGGTACTATTTTTATGATGATCCAATCTTCAGTAGCTTGATAGGTGTGATAGGATTTTGTATCATTGTAGTAAGTTTAATTAATGTTAATAAAAAGGAGGTGTCTGATGAAAGTTAAACATTTAATTAAAAGGCTACAAGATTTTAATCTTGAAGCAGAAGTGACTATTAATGATTCAGAAACATCAAGAACTAGAGAAATTTGGTATCTTGAAACAGATGAAGACCAACAGTTTGCTTATATATTCTTAGATATAGTTTTAGTAAATGAAGAACATTAGGAGGTGTCTGATGAATGAATACCAAAAACTAGAATGGCTACATAGCCAAATATCTGAATTAAAAGATGGAGTTGAAGTAGATTTAGAAACTATGCAATCTTTTATAGAAGATTTAAGAGAACCATATTTAGAGGAGTATTATGATGAATAAAACAATAGATAACAAAATAAACACGGCTTTGATTAAACTACAAGCACGTCAAAAGTCTGAGTTGATGTTAAAAACAATGCTTGAACTGGGCTTAGTATGGACAAAAGCAGAGCAACAAAAGTTTATTGCGGATGAGATACATAACAGGCTCAACCAAGATGAAATGCTAAGAGAACTAATGTCTTATCGATTAGATGAGATGGAAAGAGAAACAGAGGAGGACTATGACAATGAGCTATAATAGATACTTAGATATAAGAAAAGACTTTACAAAACTAAACGAATACGCAAATAAAATTGAGCCTTTACTTGTTGAGGCTGAATTTAAATCAGAAGAAGATAAAGAAAAGGTTATTGACTGGGTAAGAGAAACATTTTTTAATCAATGGAAACAAAAGGGAGGATCACAATAATGACTTACGAATTTAACGACAACGATTACAATGACGAGAACGATTTATATTATCTAAATGGCATGAGCTACGATCTAGAAGATGAATTAGAAAGACAACATAACTTATTGATTTCTAAAGGATTTTCTACTGACAGCATTGCAGACTATGTAGATGAATTTTATAATGGAGAAGAACTATGAGCCACTTAATAAACGACATGATCATTGAGAATATCTACGAAGATATTGAAGATGAACTAAATGCAGGTAAACTTTCAAAAGAAATCAATGAGATTGCATACTCTAAAAATTTACATGCAGACGATGACTTAGATGTTATCTTAGAAATAATACTAGAGGATCGTTATGAATCAAGAAGCATTTAACAACTTCATAGAAGTCTTTGAGGATTATGACCTAAAAGTATTCAGAGATGGAATGACTGGAGATTATTACTTAGGAATTTATCAAGAAGAAAAACTAAAAAGAGAAACCTTCAGAGTTTTTAAATTAAAAGAAGTGTTGGAAAAAAACAACAGTTAAATAAATATTTATGTTGACTTCTGATCTAAACTATGATACCCTCTAACTTCCCAAAGGAGTAAAACAAAATGAATGACAATAATAATTATAATTGGACTGGACTAAACTTAAACTTAAAAGATATAGAAACAGCTAGAGATTATCTAAGACAGTTTAAAGATATGTCAGTAGTGATTAGATTAAATAATAATAATGATTATGAATTACTTAATAAGGCTAAGTTTAAGATGCATGGATTAGGTAGAATAAAGATTGTTAATGGTTTAGATAATCCCAAAGCCTATCACTATGATTATACACAAAGAAATAAATAATAATAAAGGAGTAAACAACAATGCCAAAGAAAAAAGAACCAATGAAAACAATTAAAATATCTGAAGCAAGATACTATGATTTAATTAATAAAGTAAATAGTTTGGATCGTATCTTAGATAATATCAGAGAAATAAATGATGTTTATCTAAGTGATTTAAACACATTAGATACTATTAGATATAAATTTATTCACGCTTTAGACTTAGAATGGAACAGAGATAACCATCGTTATGAAGCACCTAAAGGAGACAAGGTATGACTAAAGAACTAGAAACTTACAGCGTACACGTTAAAGTAATTGGACATTGGTACGAAGAATATCAAGTCGAAGCAGAGTCAGAAGAAGATGCAATGGATCGTTGGATTGATGGTGATTGTATGGAACAATATGAGCATTGTGGAAATGAAAGAGAAGTTGTTCAAGTGGAGAAATACTAAATGAACATATTTTATTTTTATGACTGTCCAATAGCTTCAGCTAAAGCACAGCCTGACAAGATGTTAGTCAAGATGCCCTTAGAAACTGCGCAGATGCTATGCACGGCACACCGAGAGTTAGATGGTGATGAGTATGCAGATGAGGTAGGTCTATACAAAAAAGCTTACTGGAATCATCCTTGTACTGTATGGACAAGAGCAGGTGTTATCAACTATGCATGGTTGTATAAACATTTTTTAGCATTAGGAAAAGAATATAAATATAGGTATGGTAGAGAGCATGGTAGCATTACTAAATTAAAAGATGCTTTAGAACCACATCCTGACAACATAAGTCCTAATCCAGAAATGACACCAGTTGCACAAGCTATGCCAGATCAATACAAAGACGATGACCCTATCAAAGCCTATCGCAACTACTGCATCAACGAGAAACACTATGCTAAGTGGGAACGAGGTAGAGATAAACCTGCATGGTGGACAGCATGAGTGAATGGATATTTAATGGAGTAGATAAAAATAACAAACCTAAGTTTAAAAGACCTACTAATGAATCGCTTGAAAATGTGTTAGAATTTTTAGAAAAGAAAAAAATAAAATACATCGTAAGCAAAGGACAAAATAAAAGTATTGCTATCTACACTAGAGTGCATAAATACCATTATTACTATACTACAGGTAGGTGGTCGCAAAACAATCTACATAAATGGATTAAAAAAAGAAACAAGAAAAAATATTATATGTCTAAAGGCATTAAAGATTTTTACACTAGATTTCTAGTACCAGCAATAAACAAAGAAAAAGAGTATCCTTATATTAAAGAAGTAGGACTTAAAAAATATGGTTATCCTAAATATGAATATGATTATATCAGAACTCAAATAGGTTATAACCCTAGTTTAGCAAGAGAATTTTATTTATTTTTTTATTATGATAAAAGTAAATACTTGCCCTTTATAAATCCTGACGGAATTAATTGGATTAAAGATACAGTTGAATATAAAAAATTTAACAAAGAAAAAACAAAAAGTAAAATATCAAAAATATTAAATGTATAGAAATAAAATAATAACTTGACAAGAACTTAATAAAGCCTTATAATAATAGATGGATAATAATAAAGTAATAATAACAACAACACAGAGTTTGCGGTATTTTACCACATTCTTTCTTAGTTTTGCTCATCAACAACTAGGTAAGATCCGTGCTGTCCTGAACAGATTAGTTTTTCTTTTTGGTTTTTCTAATGATTCGCAAAAAACCAATGCCTTTATTTTTATCCCACCTTTAAAAAAAGACTTGACATCTATATCAGGATCTGGTATAATGTCGCTTAATCTATTATAACTTAAACAAATAAGAGAGAGGTAAATATATAATTATGGATAACAGTATTAAAACAGTAGAAGGAATTGCTTATTGGGCTAACATCACTGTGCCTAGCACTACCTTTGAACCAGTCTATCAAATAGAACTGGTCATTGATGATGCAGTAGCAGATGATTTAGAAGCAAGAGGTTTCCCTACTATTAACGGAACAGCTAAGAAAAAAGACGGAAGCCAAAAGACTTCCGATCATTACGAAGGCAGAGCCGTTATGGTTAAAAGAAAGGTAAGTCGTAAAGACGGAACACCTAATATCAAACCCAAACTATACGATGCTAACGGAGAGCAAGTTGACCTGACTGTAGGTAATGGCTCAAGAGTATTAGTCAAGTACAGAGAGTGGGCAGTTGATAACACCTATGGTAAGTTTCAAGGACTTGATCTAGTCAAAGTAAAGATCATTGACCTTGTTGAATATTCAGGTGGTGGTGAAAGCGACTTTGACGATGACGAATTTTAATTTAAACTGGAGAACAATATGAATGAAGAAGTTCAAAACGAAATGCCTTATATTGAAATCAAAGGAGTAAAAATATCTGTGGATGAGTTACCTCAAGAAGGACAAGCTTTCTTTGGTAGACTTCAAAGACTCAATCAGAAAAAGGCTAACCTTGTATTAGACTTAGAAGAGATACAAGCAGGTATCAATTTCTTTTCTAACCGCATCGTAGATATAGTTAACAACGATGGTGAAGAAGAAGCTGAAGTTGACATCGAAGAGACAGATGCTTTTCCTCCTGAAGAGGATTAATAAGTCTTCCTAACAATGAGATGTATGGATTGTTAGATGACTATAAAAGCGCACATACTGCTGTAGACAGACAGGGTAAAGACCGATGGTTATGTTGCTGTTGGAGGAGTTGGTAGTTATCTTCGGAACTAAAAAACTACCACAGATTTTAATAACGAGAAGGAGCAAAACAAATGATGACAGATCATGAAGGATCAAATTGGGATGAATACAAACTGCCTTGTCCTGAGTGTGGTGGATCTGATCCAGTCGGTAAGAACAAAGACGGATCAGCGCACTGTTTTAGTTGCGACACACACTTCCACGATTATGACAAGGCATGTGAGTCTCAAGGATTAGAAAGAAAAACAACAACTGTATCTAAAATAAAAGATCACAGAAATAAGTTAAGCGTTCCTTCCAACGGAACATTCACAGACTTAACAGATCGTAAAATATCTAAGGCAACAGCCATTAAGTACGGAGTTAAAGTTGTCGAAGCAACAGGCGATCACATCTATCCTTTTTATTCAGGCAATCAAATGGTTGCTACAAAGGTACGATACAAAAGCCATGACGGAATATCTAAAAACTTTAGTTGGACTGGCTCTACTACAGAAGCAGGTCTATTCGGAGAGCAACTCTTTAGTGGTGGCGGTAAGTATGTTACTCTTGTTGAAGGTGAGTGTGATGCAATGGCAGGATATGAAATGCTTGGATCAAAATGGGCAGTCGTATCTATCAAACGAGGTGCTTCAGGCGCAGTCAAAGATGTTAAAGAAAGCCTAGAGTTTTTAGAATCTTTTGATAACATCGTCATTTGTTTTGACAACGACAAAGCAGGGAAAGAAGCATCAAAGAAAGTTGCTAGGTTATTTACTCCAAGCAAAGCAAAGATTATGACACTGCCTGAACAGTTCAATGATCCGAATGATATGTTGATTGCCAACAAAGGAAACGCATTCAGTCAAGCATGGTGGTCAGCCAAGACTTATACTCCTGCAGGTGTTATTAATGTATCAGAGTTTAAAGATAAGTTCTTTACAAGAGAAAAGAAAGCGAGTGTTCCTTATCCTTATGAAGGACTCAACAAGAAACTGTATGGCTTGAGACAAGGAGAACTTGTAACCTTCACAGGTGGTACAGGCTTGGGTAAGTCTAGTGTAACTAGAGAACTAGAACATTGGCTCATTAAAAACACAGAAGATAATGTAGGTATCATTGCCTTAGAAGAAGATCCTAACAGAACCATCAGTGGTATCCTATCTATCGAAGCCAACAAGAGACTATACATTGAACAAGAATTAGAACAGCTTTCTAAAGAAGAAATCAATGATTACTTTGATATACTTTACAACGGAAAGAATGAGAATCGTGTATGGGTACATGCACATTTTGGAACGAACTCTATCGAAGATATCTTCTCTAAACTAAGATACATGATTGTTGGCTGTGGATGTAAATGGGTGGTGGTCGATCACTTACACATGTTAGTCAGTGCCATGTTTGAAGGAGACGAGAGACGAGCCATTGATTCTATTATGACCAAGTTAAGATCTATTTGCGAAGAAACAGGTGCAGGACTTATCTTAGTATCTCATCTTAGACGAGTAGACGGCAACAAAGGACATGAGAATGGAGTCCAAGTAAGTCTAAGTCATTTGAGAGGTAGTCAATCTATTGCACAGTTAAGTGATTGTGTAATCGCATTAGAAAGAAATCAACAAGCAGAGGATATTCAAGAATCAAATACGACACAGCTTCGTGTATTGAAATCAAGATACACAGGTGATGTTGGTCTGGCTTGTCGGCTTCTTTACGACAGAGAGACAGGTCGTTTAAACGAGATTCCAACAGAAGATTACGAAGACGATGGCAAAGACATAGAGTTTGATGACTATGCTTAAGCTTGTATTTGACATTGAAACAGACGATTTGAAAGCCACAAAACTGTGGTGTATCGTGGCTCAAGATCTTGATTCTAACAAAATCTATCGGTTTGCTCCTCACCAGTTAGAGTCAGGTCTTGAGTTATTGAAATCAGCAAACGTGTTATTAGGGCATAACATTATAGGGTTTGATATTCCTGTTATTAAAAAATTAACAGGAGTTGATCTCTCAAACAAGAAAGTAATTGATACGCTTGTATTGTCTAGACTATTCAATCCAGTAAGAGAGGGAGGACATAGCTTAGAGATGTGGGGATACAAACTTAACTACAATAAGATTGAGTTTGAAGACTACTCACACTACTCTGAAGAGATGATGGACTACTGTGTTAGAGATGTTAAGCTTAATACTCAAGTTTATCATAGACTTATTCAACAAGAGTCGGCAGGATTTTCAAAAGAAAGCGCACGTCTAGAACAAGGAGTAAGTTTAATATTAAAAGAACAAGAACAGGATGGCTTCGAGTTTAATCAAACAAAAGCCGAGAGTTTATTAGCCAGTCTTTATGAAAGAATGAATGAGGTTGAGGAAGAAGTACACGAAACTTTCAAGCCTAAAGTAATGAAAGAAAAACTGACACCTATTATTTTAAAGAGTGGTAAGTTAAGTCTTATGGCATACAACGAAGCAACAAAAAAGAGAACAAAACCTAGCGATGAAGAAAAAGAAAAATTATTTAGTGGCGCTTCTTCTGTTATTCGTACATACGAGATCCCTTTTAATTTAGGATCAAGAAAACAAATTGGAGAATACTTACAAGACTTTGGTTGGAAGCCTAAGAAATTTACACCAACAGGGCAACCGATTGTTGACGAGAAAGTTCTACATAAAATAACAGACATACCTGAAGCTCAACTCATTGCAGAGTATCTTCTTCTTCAGAAAAGAATTGCTCAAGTAGAATCTTGGATCAAGTTTGTTGAAGATGATGGAAGAGTACATGGGTTTGTGATACCTAACGGCACAATCACAGGTCGAATGACCCATCGTAATCCCAACATGGCTCAAGTTCCTTCTGTTAAGAGTCCTTACGGAGAAGAATGTAGGTCTTGTTGGACAGTTAAAAAAGGAAATAAATTAGTAGGCATCGATGCTTCAGGTTTGGAGCTACGAATGTTAGCACATTATATGAAAGACGAGGAATTTACAAATGAAATTATTAACGGAGATATCCACACAAGGAATCAAAAAACTGCAGGACTTCAATCAAGAGATCAGGCAAAAACTTTCATCTATGCACTCCTATACGGAGCAGGAGATACCAAAATTGGACAAGTGGTTGGAGGAAGCAAAGAAGATGGAGCAAGACTTAAGGAACGCTTCTTTGCTAATCAACCTTCATTTAAACGACTTCGAGAGAGAGTTACAAAGGCATCGGCAAAAGGTTATCTCAAAGGAATAGATGGTAGAAAGATATTTATAAGAAACGCACACGCTTCTCTGAATAGTTTACTACAAGGAGGTGGAGCAATCGTAATGAAAAGAGCATTGATCATGTTAGATAAAGAAGCAACTAAAAACAACTTGGATTATAAGTTTGTTGCCAACATACATGACGAGTGGCAAGTTGAAGTTAGAGAAGACCACGCTAAAGATTTTGGTACTCTTGCAGTCAAAGCAATTGAAGACTCAGGAGATTATTATAACATGAGGTGTCCTTTAGATGCCGAATATAAAATAGGAGATGACTGGAGTGAAACACACTAAAACAAAAAACATAAGATTTGAAGACGGAGAATGGTGGTACGTTGGACAAGCAGACGGAAGAAGACGAGTAAACTCACATGAAAAGAAAAACAATACACGCATGTTTGTTAATGGAAAATACATACCTAAGTCTCATCCTTTGTACAAAGCAGGAAGATATAAAACATTTGAAGGCGCTGCTTTCTCATCTTTAAAAGGATATGAAAAAACTACAGAAGGTTATGTATATATAATAGCTAATCCTTCTTTTGATGGTTGGCTCAAGATTGGTATGGCTGTTGATGCAGAAGACAGATGTAATGGTTATCAAACAAGCAGTCCACATAGAGATTATCAACTTATCTATTCAAGAAGATTTAACGACAGAAGAAAAGCAGAAACAAAAGTTATGCGAGAACTTAAAAAGATTGCTAAGAAAAATAACGGAGAGTGGTTTAAGACAGATAGAAATACTGCTCAACAAATTATAGAAAAGCTACCAGTAAAACTATGAAAAAATTAAATACATTAATAGGAGACATCTACAAAGAACTTGATGGGCTTAGTAACGGCAAAGCACTAGACATATCTGAAAAAGATGCTGAAGAATTTGGTAATGCCATGAAAGATATTCTTCTTCAATGGGCAAAGCCTTACGAAAGAAAGAAAGAAACTTTAAGAATGTCTAATGTAGGTAAACCAAATCGTCAGCTTTGGTATGACTTTAAATCAGAAGATGAACCACTGCCTATGAAACCTTCAACACAGATTAAGTTTCTTTATGGACATATCTTAGAAGAAGTCGTATTGATGTTGGTTCGTTTAGCAGGACATAAAGTTGAAGGAGAACAAAAAGAAGTTAAGGTATCAGGTGTACTTGGTCATATGGATTGTATCATAGACGGAGAAGTTGTTGATGTTAAGTCAGCTTCAGGTTTTGCTTTCCAGAAATTTAGAAATGGAACACTGCCTGAAGACGATCCGTTTGGTTATATGGCGCAACTTGCAGGTTATGAAGCAAGCGAAGGTACAAACAACGGAGGTTTCTTAGCAATCAACAAAGAAACAGGAGAACTTGCTCTTCTAATTCCAGCAGAAATGGATAAACCAAACATCAAACACAGGATCGCTAAATTAAAAAGAGAATTAAAGCTTGACAATCCGCCCAGCCTGTGCTATAATCCTATACCTGACGGAAAATCAGGGAACATGAAGCTTCCTAAACAATGTGTCTATTGCCGACACAAATTCACATGTCATAAAGATTCAAACAACGGACAAGGTTTGAGAGTATTTAAGTATGCGAAAAACCTAGCATTTTTTACGACTGTAGTTAAACAACCAAGAGTAGAAGAGGTTACGAATGAATGGCAAAAGAGCTAAAGAAGTAAGGCGAAAAGGTAAGCAACTACTGGTGCATTGGTTGCGCAGTATTATTCCTGACGAAGAAGATGCGAAACAAATTAACGTAAATAATTTAGAAGAATATTTATCAGAACAAACACATGTTTATTTAAATAGAAAGTTTATGTTGAGTGCCTATTCTTTGAAATGGATCTACAAAAGAGTAAAAAGAAAACCACAATTAACTTTAGAACAATTACAACAAGACTTAATTAACGAACAAAAAACAAACACAAGCGATTATGATTTTTATGGGTAAAGACGAAAAAGAAGAAGAGGAAAATGTGCTTACTTTAGATTTAAATAAAATAGAACTAGACGAACTTTTAATATCAGTAGGCGGTGTTCTATTTTCAGGAGCAGAGATAGAAGAGCTTGACGAGATCTTATTAATAAGATTAGAAGAGCTAATCAAAGCAGAACTCATTATAAGAGAGAATGATATAAGACCTCCTAAAGGAGAGGACACCATACATTGATATGAAAAGAAAACCAAGAAAGAAAAGACCAATCGAGAAAGGACTACCAAAAGGATACGACTCTAAATGGGAGTACGATCTTCACCAAGAAGAACTTCAACATTGGGAACACCACAAAGGAATCATAGAGTATTCTATTCCACATAAATATCATCCTGATTTTATTCGCATCTTAGAAGGTAAGGTTATATACTTAGAAGCAAAGGGAAGGTTCTGGGATTATGCTGAATACAATAAATACAAATGGATTAAAGAGATACTTCCAGATGATTGTGAATTAGTATTTTTATTCTCTAATCCTTCAGCACCTATGCCTAATGCAAAGATGAGAAGAGACGGCACAAAAAGAAGTCACGCTGAGTGGGCATCAAAGAACGGATTCAGGTGGTATAGCACCGAGAGTTTACCTAAAGAATGGAAAGAGGAGAAAGACTAATGGAAGAACTAATGGAAAAAGCACATAAGATAATGGATGAACATTATAAGTTTAATGAACATTACACAATCGAACAAATCAAAAGATATGTAGACAGCACATATGAAAGACATTATGGCTATGGAAAGTATCAAGCAACGGATATGATAATAGATGCAGGATACGGAGAAGCCTTTTGTATAGGAAACATAATGAAGTATGCAATGAGATATGGTAAGAAACCTGATCCTATTACAGGAGAATATAAGAATCAAGGAGACTTACTAAAGATTATTCATTATGCTATAATAGCAATACACTTATGGACAGAGGAGAAAACAAAAAGTGGAACAGACTAAACTACCTACAACTTATCAAGAGTTCATACATCTTAGCAGATATGCTAGATGGAACGAAGATACAGGAAGACGAGAGACTTGGCAAGAGACAGTTGCAAGATACTTTGACTTTATGCAAGAGCATTTAAAAAAGAATAACAATACAGACATATCTAAAATTAGAAAAGAACTAGAACAAGCGGTACTTAACTTAGAAATTATGCCGAGCATGAGAGCTTTAATGTCAGCAGGTACAGCTTTAGAACGAGACAACGTAGCAGGATTTAACTGCAGTTATGTAGCAGTAGATACACCTAGAGCTTTTGATGAAACACTTTACATTCTTATGTGCGGTACAGGTGTTGGCTTCAGTGTTGAGAGACAATACATAAATAAACTTCCTGATCTTCCTGAAGAGCTACATCCTACAGATACTATAATTAAAGTGGCTGATTCAAAGATTGGATGGGCTAAAGCTTATAAAGAACTCATGTCTTTGCTTTATGCAGGACATATTCCTCAATGGGATCTCAGTAATATTAGACCTCAAGGCGCAAGACTTAAAACCTTTGGTGGTCGTGCAAGTGGTCCAGCACCTTTAGATGATCTCATGCATTTTACTATTAACATTTTTAAAGATGCACTCAGTAAAAACCAAAAGAAACTTGTTTCAATTGATTGTCATGATTTGATGTGTAAGATCGCAGAAGTTGTTGTGGTGGGTGGTGTTAGACGTAGCGCTTTGATCTCACTCAGCAACCTCTCAGACGAACGTATGCGTAATGCTAAATCAGGTTCTTGGTGGGAGCATAGTCAACACAGAGCATTGTCCAATAACTCAGTAGCATATACAGACTCAGCAGAGATGGGCGCATTCATGAAAGAGTGGTTGTCTTTATACGAATCTAAAAGCGGTGAACGTGGTATTTTTAATCGTCAAGCTGCTGAAGAACAAGCTTCTAAGAATGGTAGGCGAGAAGAGTACAAGGACTTTGGATGTAATCCATGCAGTGAAATCATACTAAGGAATAAACAGTTCTGTAATTTAACAGAGGTTGTTGTTAGACCTGAAGATACTTGGAAAAGCTTAGAAAGAAAAGTAGAATTGGCTACTATTCTTGGTACGTTTCAAGCAACACTTACTAACTTTAGATACTTAACAAAAGCTTGGAAAGATAACACAGAAGAAGAAGCACTTCTTGGTGTTTCTCTTACAGGCATTATGGATAATAAAAAGATGTATGAAGGAGATAACTTACCAAGAAGATTACAAAACTTTAAAAATGTATCTGTCATTAAAAATAAAGAGTGGGCAAAGAAACTAGGAATCAAACAATCGGTTGCTATTACTTGTGTTAAACCAAGCGGTACTGTGAGTCAGTTGGTTGATAGTGCTAGTGGAATACATACAAGACACAGCGAATACTATTTAAGAACTGTTCGTGCCGATAAGAAAGATCCTGTTGCGCAGTTAATGGTTGATCAAGGAGTGTATCACGAAGACGATATCACTAAGCCTGAACATACATTAGTATTTTATTTTCCAATCAAGTCTCCATCTAATTCTTTAACAAGGATTGACTTGTCAGCAATAAAACATTTAGAAATTTGGAAGATGTATCAAGACAATTGGTGTGAACACAAACCATCAGCCACCATCTCAGTTAGAGAATCAGAATGGTTAAAGGTTGGCGCATGGGTATGGGATAACTTTGATAGAATATCAGGAGTTTCATTCCTTCCTTATGCAGATCATTCCTACCAACAAGCACCTTATCAAGAAATATTTGAAGACGAATACAATGAATGGATGGAAAAGACTGTACATGAAATTGATTGGAGTCGCATAACTGAATACGAAAAGGAAGACATGACTGAAAACACTAAAGAACTAGCCTGTACTGCAGGCGCATGTGAGATAATATAATGGAAGCAACCTTACTCACTTTTAAAATTGTACTAGACTCTAAAGGAAACATAGTATCTGATCTTGGAGGACTACCTATGAAAGACATCGACAAAGTTTTTAGAAATAAAGAAGATGCACAGGTTATCAAGAAGATTGTACACGAAGGCACAATAAAACTTCAAGGCATTCATAAGTACCTTGAAGATGAAATAACTGCTGTTCAATACGTTGACTAATTTGCCAACGGATTATCGTCTTGGTCTTCTATTCTTTCGACTCTATTTTCTAAGTTAGTTATTTCTACATCAACTGTAGATATATCTAGATCAAGTACCTTAACCATGTTGCTATTCTCTTTGACTTCAGGCATAATACTATCATCAATTGTCTTATTAATATATTCAACAGAAGTTTCTATAGCACTAAAGCGTTCTTCAATTTCTTGTTGAGCGTCTTCTGTGCCTTCTAGTCTTCCTATTTTTTTCTCTAGGTTTTCGATTCTGTTTACATAGGTAGCACCTGTGTATCCAAATCCAGCTAAAGTTCCTATAATAGAAACCAAACCTATTATTTGTGTTGCTCTTGATTCAAACTATCTGAATACATTCCAAAGAATGCTTGATTGTTATCAGGCATCAAAGCCGATATGTAAATATCTTTTGGTTCATACCATGTAGAAGCCTGTGGCATAGCTATTTGTCTGTATGCATCAAATCCCGGAACTGTACCCATATACGCAACAAGCTGTGTAGAATCTGCGTATTCTCCTGTCTCTTCTTGTTGTTGTTCTAACTGCTCTTGTTGGTCTTGCATATTATTCTCAAAAGCTACTGCTGTATTTTGAGGACCAGTTGTTTCACCTACTGCTGTGTTTTCGTCACCACCTGTATTCCCTACTGCTGTGTTTTGTGTGCCTGTTGTATTGCTCGCAACACTAGTATTGGTAGTGGTTTCAGTGGCTGTTGTGGTAGTTGAACCTACTGCTGTGTTGCTACCACTGTCGGTATTCCCTACTGCTGTGTTTTGTGTACTCATGGTATTTGAAACACTGCTGTCGGCATTAAAACTATTCAAGACTTGTTGAGTCTGCACCACTGAACTAACGACTTGAGCAGATATGCTCGGTGAGTTTGACATGCTTTGTCCACCTGTAACACTACTGGTTACGGCTGTAGCAGTTGTATTTCCTGCGACACTACCGCCTGATGCTTTTGTGTTTCCTGTTGCATGAATAGTTGTTCCTGATGTTGTACCGCTTACACTATTAGTTGCTACCTCAATTGTACTGGCTACAACACTTAACATTTGTGAAGTAATACCACCTTTTTCTTCTTCAGCTACTACAGTTTCTTCTGCTTCTTCTTCAAGTTCTTCTATTTCTTCCTGTATTTCTTCTTCTATTTCTTCCTCTTCTTCAAACCACTCTTCAAGTTCTTCTATTGTTTCAAACTCTAAATACTCTACAGGCTCTTCTTCCCATTGCTCTTCTTCTATTATTATCTCTCGTCTTTCAAACTCTTCAAATAAAACTTCTTCTAAGAATATAGGATCAGGAGTATCTTGCTCAAAGATATCTACTACAAAGTCTATGTATT
>VTLG01001177.1_pt1 | contig 16801 bp, 12 predicted proteins | sample 4694571 | NCBI WGS metagenome assembly VTLG01 (sample SAMN12604809, study PRJNA352737) | marine metagenome | biome: ENVO:00000447; feature: ENVO:00000209|ENVO:00000569|ENVO:01000036; material: ENVO:00002151; isolation source: viral sequences binned using virsorter ...
GTAATAATTTCAGAACATCGTTTCTCCAAACATTGACAGAATCGGTTGTCTTGAGAACATAAGAGTAATCTTGATAATAATCGTTGTCTTGAACTTTCTTTTGAGAACTCGGCATTCCAGATTCACCCGAATATTTTCCATCTTTGACTCTTGTGATTCCTAGAACTCCTGTCAAAGTTGCAGCCGTTGAATGTTCTGCTCCTGTTACTGCTGGAGTAGTAGTATATCCAAATCCTGGCTCGGTAATGGTAATTCCTGTTACTGCACCTCCCAAATCTCCTATTGCTATTACTGCATTTCTTCCGTAGAATCCCCCTGCACCATCACTTCTTGTCTCTACTGTATTGTAATACCCCAAAGATGTTAAAGTTGCAGTTGGTTTTGCTTCGTAACCACTTCCATGAGAAGAATAAGATACAGTTGCAACTTTACCAAAAGTTTGTGTGGAAAAGACCATTGCATTTTTGATTCGTGAACTTATAATTGGAATCATTTCGACTGTTCCAGAACCAGATGCACCACTTTTTGTAACTGTAAAAACAGTAGCACTTGCTCTAGTTGCTACTGTATAAGTTCCATTTAATGCACCTACTGAAAAATCTAATTTGATAGTATCATTTACTTGAAGATTGTGTCCACTAGCATATGTTACTGTTATCGTGTTGGTAGATGTGGTAAATGTTCCATCTGGTGTTGCAAAATTTGCACCATAGTTCGTTGAATTGAGTGCAACATGAGCAGTTGGTGTCGTAAAAGATGTATCATTGATTGTTACTGAAAATGCACCAAGAACTACAGCTCCTGTTTTGCTGAAAAGATATATTGTATCACTATTTGCCCATGCAGACAATGATCCACCACCAGTTGCAGCAGCATTTTCATTAAACATATCGTAGATCGAAAGAACATTCGGAGTTCCAAGAGTATAAGATATTACTACACCTTTTTTCGTTGCATTTGCAAATATTTGATTGTTTCCAATTTGCATTCCTTCTGTGACTGTTACACCAAATGCACCAGATATATCAAAAGTCTTTGTTTCAATTCCAGCAGTAAGTTTTGTGGAAACCACATCGACTGTAAATGTGTCTGAAAGAGTTGCAACTTTTGCAGCTGCACCCACAACAGCATTTGTTCCTGTATTGTCAAAAGTAAGAGGATCGTTTACTTGATATCCGTTTCCTGCATTTGAAACTGTTATAATCGAAACTTGATCCGCAGTTGTTGATTTGACTTTTGCAGTTGCACCAAATCCTATGTTAGTTGCATCTGTAACAGTAAGTGCTTCATCTATAATATATCCTTCACCTCCATCTACAATAATAACATCTGTTAGCATTCCTGTGAGAGTTGCAGAAAGTTCTGTTCCGGCTGCAGTTGTTGCAACAATAGTTTCACTTACTACAAAAGTTCCTACAAAAGTTGTTACAACCAATTCTATGACTGGCACGTTTCCAATTTTACGAGTAGTTACATTTTGAACAAATGCAGTTGCAAGAGAATCTTCTCCTGTAATTGTTAGACCATTGAAATCCAGATAAGATGCATCATAAGATAATTGCAAAACTGTATCTTGTAACCAATTTCCATCCGATACTTTGAGCATATCGGCTTTTGGATAATAAAAATCAAGAGAATCTTGACCATACAACGCACGAAATAAAGTTCGATATGATTTCTCACTTCCCTTTGATCGATAAAATTCCTTGAGGTGTTTGAGAAAGTATCGTAAATCTGTTGTTGCAGTATTTCTTATATTGGGGTAAAGTTCTTTCTTAAACCAATCAAGAATACCATCCGTAGTCAGATCAGAATTCGTAAGATCTCTGAATGTTTTAGTACCATTTAAGGGTTTCCGATTCACCTTTGTAATTGTGCCACGAGAATTGGATGTTCCACCAATAATTACTTCTTCTGCAACAAAATTCAAATCATTCGTTGGTTCAAGAAATACCTTGAGAGTTGAACTTGTTGCATTTCGGCCTTTAACTTTGGCCGTTGCACCAGAAGTTTGACCAGTTACAGTTTCCCCATTTGTGAATGTAGTTGTATATTCACCAACTGCTGTAAAATAGATACAAAGAGTCTCTAAAAATTCATAATAGTTTTTGAGAAACTTCTCATAAAGAGGATTCTCATCACTTATGAATTGAGGTATCTGGTTTTCTACCTGAGATACCGCTTTTGCAGAAACTTTTGCAGACATATTTTAATACACAGTTGAAGAACCAGTCGCGGTTCCAGTTGTTATAGAATCGGTTGAGCCAACGGCACTTGCAGAAGTAGTTGTTGTTCCAGTATCTGCGTCATCTTGCATTGTTACTGTTATATCCGTATTGGCAATAGTGAATAATTGATTTCTCACAGGAATCAAATCATTTGTCGATGGTGTAATTGTAAAATCTAAAGTAGATCCAGAATATGAATCTGGCTTAAAAGAAGTCAAGGTAACATGACCATTACTATAAGTAACTGTTCCTGCATTATCTGCAATAATTACCTTTTCATCCCCCGAATAATAAAATACCCTCATTACACCATTTAGATCATCAAGATAACTTGTCGAATAAGTTGTTCCGGCAGCGTCAGTATAAGAAAATGCAGTTGAAGATACTGCTCCTTCATAAGTTGCAGAAGGATTGTAAATTGCATTATTGAAACTAATGGTATAACTGTTATTTGCAGTTGTAGAAGGGGTCAAGCCCTTCTTTGCAGTAAGTGTCAAAAGATTACCCAAAATAGAGGTATCTGTAACATCAACTTGTTTAGAAAGAACTGAATATCTAAAAATTGAACCAAACTTATTCAGATTGTTTGTCTTGTAATCTTGAATTGTATCAATAACACTTGCTGCGATTACACCAGATGCTTTAGTTGTTTTACGTGAATCGTATTTGACTGTCAAACTGAAAATCAAACTGATCAAATCTGGATCAACAACTTCTGGTGAGATTGCAACAATGTTATAATCTGTCAATGCAGCTTTAATGAGTGTTTTCTGACTTGTGGATAATGCATCAGCACCAGCAGGTTTTGCAGAAACAAAAACAGTTCCAAATTTTGGTGTATCGTTGTCCTGACCTCCCCAAACTGCAACTGTATCTAATCCTGCAACACTATCTTCTACTAATTTTTTATAGTCATCTGTAGTTACTGCACGATTCTGTGCTTCATAATTCTTTGGTGCATTAAATTTGATACTTTCGATTGATTCTTTGTCCATTCCTCCAATTGCAGAATTTGCAGTTACAACCGAAACAGTTGCATATCCTCCCACAGTACTGGCTGCGGAAAATGTATTCGCACCATTCGTTTCTGTTCCTTCTGAAACCAAACTATTGAGAAATACTATATTTCCTGTAATCGGTTTTCTACCTAAAGTTCCATCTCCAAATTGGACACGATATTGTCCGTTTGAATGCTCGTTCATAAAATATACATTAGATGTTGCATTAACAGTAGTGATGTCTGTGGCCAATGCATATACTGAAGTATTAGTGTCCGTTGCAGATTCTTGAACAGATACGACTAAAGTGTTAGTATCAGTATTTGCATTTGGTAAAAGAAATTTTTGTTCTGTATTTGCGGTATCTACTGTGTACTTGAAGGTCAAAGGAACACCTTGTCTTATCAAGACATTATTTGCAACATAAGCACCACTTATAGGGGAAATTACAGTTGAATTTGCAGTTGCAAAAGTATAAGATGTACCATTTACTGTTGTGGTAAATTGTGTATCTTTATCTACAGTAATGGATGCAGGAGAATCGCCGGGAGTAATTGTTAAATTTACATATGCTTGTGATCCCCTTACTGATCTAGGAGTATAACCTAACATAGATGCTTTTGCAACAACCGAATCTCTCAGTTGTGCAGAATCCAAAAAGGATTCACTTGCAAGCATATTAAGATAATACGCATTATAATGTGTATTATATGCTAAGATGTCCAAAAGAACAGAAATTGCAGAACCATCAAAATTATGGTCAGTAAATTCAGTTTGAGATCCAAAATAATCTTTTAGATTTGTCTTGATTGTATCAAAATCAAGTTCTGCAATATTAAGTTTTTGTATTTCAGCCATTGTTATCCCTGCTCAAAGTAAGTTTCTAAATTCTGTGGTTCTGTTTCTGTCGATATACTAAAAAGAATACTTACTTTATATCGATTTTTATCTTCTTGCCCTTCTACAGTTACACCTAAAACTGTAGCTCGTGGTTCACTTCTCATCAAACAATCTTTAACCTCTTGTGTCAATAATTCTTCTGTAATTGGATTCATTGGTTCAAATAACAATGCACGTATTCCAGAACCAACTTCTGGTTGAAACAACCTTTCGTTGTAATTGGTTTTCATTATAGACAACATCGCAGCCTTGACAGCATTTGCTCCTGTCTTCTTGCCCAAATCTCCACTCATGGGATTATGAGCAAAGGTAAAATTAAAATCTTTATATGTTCGTGTACTTATTGCCATAGTAGTAATATTTATGGTACTAATAGTTTTTGAAGAGTTTTAAATCCCTCTTCTGTGCCGCCTACTCCACCTCCCATCATCATAAATGCCAAAGTGAAATCTAAGTCATCTGGTGGTCTATTTCCCGCACCTTGAAGTTCCTTTTTAATGTAATCATTTCCACCAATCGCAACTGGTATATTCAACACATATACCCCCGCATCACCAAGACCAATTGTAAAGAGTGCAAGAATTTTTTGAAGTGCAGCTGCAATTTCTTCTAACTCCGCAATTTTTGCATCCAGATATGCAATTATATCTTCTATTGCTTTTGCAGCATCATCTGCCATTTTTCGGAGAGAATCAGTTAGTGCATCTATTGCCATAAAGAATGTTTTAAAATCCCCGATTAAATCATCTAATTTTACTGCTTTAAAATTTGGATGTACAGGATCTTTCGTCTTTTCTTCTAGTATATCTCCGACAGTCACATTATGTGTTGTAATTTTAGTTGAAGGTGCTGGGCCACCCAATTCCATCTCCCCCTGTACATAATGCTCTTCTGTTATCTTGTTAGGGTTAGACAGTACTGTTAATAATGATTCACCCTCTTTTCTTTTAACCTTTACTCCTGCATCTTCGGCAGTATATAATGTTTGATTTTCTTCTATTTTCCCATTGTCGCCCATTACATTATATGTTTTAGTAACTGGTAAATTAGGAAGATATTCAAAATCATTAAAGGGCCCTTCTGAAACCATTTTTCCGCCATTCTGATCTACAAAAGTATTCCACCTTTTAACATATGCAACTCTTTGAAGTTTTGCACCAGATCCAAGATTTTTAAATCCAACTGCATCTAAACCAGTTATTCCTGTTATGACAAGTTCTTGTGTCTTATATGTTCCCAATTTCTGTATGCCTTTACCTTTAATTTCTTCCCCTTCTTCTGTACTCTTAATTTCTGAAACATATCCCTGACATCTTGCACCAAATTTTACTCTTGGCCCGACAACATAATCATTAAGTTCAAATTCACCTTCTACCATATAAGAAATTCCCATTGGATTTAATTTCTTTTTATCTTCTTCTGTTCCCCTTACTTTACATACATTTTTTACTTTTAGAGTAACATTATTTTCATCTGGTTCATCTAATTGTAAAAGTGCTGCATTTACAAGACCACCCAATTTTGCCATTCCTCCAGCAACTCCTGTAGGAGAAATAACTTTTCCATTTTTGTCTTTTCTTTGATCTCCGCAAAAAAATACATTAAATGCATCTACAATGGATTTTAAATTTGGAAGATTTTTGGTAAGGTCAGAAACCCCAACAAGAACTACCATTGCTCCTGCTTCTGCTGTTGGTGAAAAAGTTGGTCTTCGTGGATCAAGCTTGTCATCCATTGCTGAAATTATAGTTGCAATGACTTGAGAAGGAGTCATTTTATACATACCAGTTATTTCATCTCTTTTACTCATTTTATCATCGTTTGCATTACTTCTTCGTTTAGCAGGCGGTTCAGATTTTCCTACTTCTACTTCATATATTGCTTTTTGTGGCCCAGTAAGAAGAATGTCTTCCTCACCAAGAAATTCTTTTGCCCATCCTACAAATTCTCCTCCAAGTCCATGTCCTCCTACACTCATATCCCATTTACCACCGGCTGCTTCACAAGCTTTCGAACCTACAATTAGTGAGCCATCATCATTTTTCATTTCAACACCAGATGCATTTACACATCGACCAGTACCAGTAGTGGATGCAATTGCTATATTTGCTGTGATTGCAGCAGGAGATAAAAGAAGTTTTATAGGATTTCCATCTGCATCTGATGGAATAACATATCCCCCCTCTACATCTGTAACTTCTAAAATATAAAATCCAATATCTCTGAAATCTTTAACATAATCATCTATTGCATCGGCAGTTGTGCGTAACAATAGGATATAAGGGCTCAGTAATCCTGTCAAAAGAACACCTGCTGCTTTAATAGCAGTAGATGCAAGTCCGACATTAACAGTTACAAGTTCAGATGCTTTTTCAGCAGCAGCTGCAATTTCTTGTATCTTTTTATTTTGTCCTATTGTTTGGACTTTCCATTCTGTTGTAGCCACTTCTTTGTTTCCTCTAAAATGTTTTTTCTAGCATTAGTGTGTTCAATCAGTAATTTCACCAATTCTGTTATTTGAGGTGTTCCGTCTTTTCCCCATTGACTCCATTCTGGTTTTTCTTCTTTACTGGTTGTACTCATAATATTCTGCCCTCTTTGATTTTATTTGTGTATAAATTGAATCTACATCAGTAATTGCAATAAGTATTTTTTGAAATAATTGTATCTTCTTCCCTGCAAGAAAGTTTGCATTGGAATATACTGTATTTGCATATCCATTTCCGCCATTGAAAGTGTATCCTGTGAATCCTGCTCCTGCACTTCCTACTGCAACTTGCATAGAAGTATTTCCACTTACTGCTGGGTTCTTTCCGTTCAAACATCCAATTCTGTTTGTAATTTCTGTTATTCGGTTTTTGATACCATCTTTAAAAATCACCATATATGCAATCATACTGTCATATGCAGTTTTGTATCCGCTTGGATGTGTGTATGCACCCGATCCTGCCATTGCAGATACAACTGCAGCTCGTTCTGTGTTATGTAAACCAATTACTTGATCAATTCTCGTTTTCATTGTCTCCACCATTGTTTTAAAACTTGCATCACTTCTTCCAGTTTCAGAATAACTTCCTGCTTCTGTTCTTTGAACTGGATCTACATATGATGCACCATAAGCTGCACTTGTGAGATTTAAAACCAGTTGATAAAAAGTCGCAAAACTTGACTGCATATTTGTAGTTGCACCTACTGACAATGCACCTCCATTTGAAGTCATTATATACTGAACACGATTATAGAAACAAGCAAATTCTGCCGGTGTAGCTGCAGAAGTTGTTACAGCTGTTGGGGCCCAAGAACCACCCGCAGAACTACATTCAGATGAACTAGATTCTGTTCCATCTGAACTTCCACCAGTACAAGTGTAACTTGCCCCCACACAAGTTTGATTTGTTATATGCACCATATTTGCACGACCATTTACAGTTGCAGTTGTATATAACTGTCCTACATTAGGCCCACCTCCATTACTGGTAAGATGAGAAGTTGTAGAACAAGTAACAGGATTGTCTGCTGGAATCGTTACAACTGTTGATGCATCAGATGCTTTTGCATTATCCTGCATTTCCGTTGCAGCAACATGGATTGCTACTTCAGTTGCAGTTGAAGAAAACATTATATTCTTTTGATCTGCTGCATTTGGTGTATTATATGCAATCGGTGCAGGAGATGCATAAATCCATTTTTGATCATTTTGAATTGCAAATCGATAATCTCCTGCTGGTTCAACTGCACCTTTCTGGTATTCTGAATATGCTCCTGCATAGATCGAATTTGCATCAAGACCCCCTGGCTGTGTTCCTGTAATTCCATCTGAAGTATTTGCGATTGGTTTATGTGTTCCTCCGACTGCGGGAAAAAATGGATTTGCATTTGCATACGGATAAACTGCACCAGATGTTCCAACTTTAATTGCAGTAGATCTTAAATCTGGATTAGAAGAACGAAATACATCATCTTGTGGACTTGCTAATGCAGTATTATATGGGCCAAGTTTTGATTGAAATTCTGCTTTGTCCAATGTCGTACATTCTTCTGCATTATGTGCAGCAGTATCTACTGTTCCATTTTGATTGAGATCTGTTCCGTCATTTCCTGCACCAAGAGGCCTCCAAGTAGCATAATCAATTTCTAATCCTTCTGGTGCAATTACGACATTTGCAAAATTATCATATGCTTCTAAAGTAACTACTCCCCCATGTGTTTGATCTTCCCATGTCTTGAGAGGATATGCAAGGTAAGTGCCGGGCAATTTTGTGTTTTTAGTACTATCCCACCCACCAGATGCATCACCAGCAGTTGCAAGTGCTTTTGTTAAAATCATCTTTGCTGAAACTGTACTTGATCCTGTACCAGAAGCAGGAATGATATTTGAGATACGAACTGGTTCAAGTTCCTTGATCCAGTAATTTCCTGTATTTGCAGCAGTATCTATTGTCCAAGTTCCTGTTCCAGAATTAAATACCTTTACTTGTTTATCTCTTGCTTTATACCATGCACCAGCTTTTGTTCTACTATCAATAGATCCTGTTGCACCACTCGTTACTCCCGAAACAGTATTTCCTACTGCAAATCCTACATCAAGATTTGAAGAATGAAAAACAATATTTGCAGTTGCATTGACTGTTCTTGCTCGAACAGCTGCAGATGCATTGCTTGTTCTCCCAAAAACAACATTCTTAACCAAAGAAAAATTTCCAGTTGGTATAACAGATCCAGTATTTGCAGTTGTAAAAGTTAGAGTATTTCCAGTTATATCTTCCACTTCAAATACACCATTAAACTCATCGAATTCATCATCAGCACCTTTGAGAACGATTCGTTCTCCCGAAAGAATTTCATGATCTTCTGTAGTCTCAACTGTGACTGTACTTCCCGATCTTGAAATAGAATCCGTATCTAAAGTAATAGTATTTGATAAAGGAAAACCTAGAGTAATATCTGTATTAGAACCAGTATCAAAAGTACTTCCTGTAAGTGTTATATTGACTTCTGAATTTGATCCGACTTGAGTTGAAAATATCGCAGCATTTGTGGCTCTATCTGTCAACAATTCTCCTGTAACAAATGTTCCTTTCGTATCAAATGTTTCTAGAAAAACAGTTGATGTATTTGCAGATGATTTAATTGTACAAGTATTATTTGCAAAATCTATAAGATCTTCTGAAGTGGAAAATGTTCCAACTACATTTGATACTTCCATCCACACATAAGTATTTCCTGTATAATGATCTTCTGCAAGATCATATCCTGCTCCTATATGACCCCCTGCAATCGGTTCTGAATTTGCAACCATTGTATAATCATATCTCACATCTGAATTTGCAGTAGGTTCTACTGGTGTTCCTAAATAAGTTTCTCCATTGATTGTGTTTGCAGGAAGAAATGGTTCTATTGCTGAAGGTGTTCCATAAGGTGTATTATTTTCATCTACAGAAATTAATTCTCCGTTTGCTCGACTTCGTGTGAGAAAATATTTTGAAAAATCTGTAAAATATTTTGTAGATACACCATCATTATCTGCAATAGTAGTATTTGCATTTGTAGTTGTTGAAAGAGTAATCTGTTCACCACTATCGTTTATATCTTGTAACACGATAAAAGGAAAAGTTGTCTTGCTTCCCTGTGTTCCATCTTCCAGAACTGGTAGAGTCAATGTTCCATTAGAAGTATATGCCGTGCCAGGAGCAATATTAAATTTCATAATTCCAGAAACAGATGCACCATGCAACAATGCTCGTTGTTGTGCGAGTTTATGACATACATCTGGTAAAGCATCGGAATTAGAATGAGAAGTATTTGCTGCTCCACGAAAGAACGGAGTAAACTGTGCTTTCATTAGATCAGTAAGTTGCACCTCATCACATATTGTTATTCTTGCAAAAATAACATTACTTGGCCCTCTTGCAATATCTTCTTTAACTTCAATTTTCTTTTGTTCTATATCCATATTTTTCTTTAATTAATCGGCCCCGTAAATGGAACACCCGGCGTATCTGGAATTACACCAGAAACTATTGCTGCACTTGTAAAATTATGTAATGCTCTTCCCAATGCATTTGCATATAAACTAGGAGTTCCTTTTGGTTTACTATAGATATTATTCAATTCTTGAAATAAAGCAGATGTTCCAGCAGCAGTTATTATAGTTGTTTGATATACACTCATCCAAGTTGATAAACAAGTATTAACTCTCATCGAAAAAGTTGCTGCATGAGCAGGGCCCATGTTAGGGTTTTTTGCTAAAAGATCTCCCAAATCAGTACCCAATTGACTTGCTCCTGACATTGCAGTCATTGGTTGTCCTGCTCCATTTATTCCTGCTGAGCAATAATTAAAGTATGCCTTTCCAATATCTTGTCCTACTAATTCTGGTGTAGGATTTCCTTTTGGCCCTTTGTCCAATGCAGCAATCAATTCTCCCTGTAATGCTGGTAATAATAGTGGCATAATTTTAACCTAAAAATACTTTTTTCGATACTGTTGTAGCTTGTTTCATTGAATACGCAGGTAAAATTCCTCCTGTAGGGCCAACTGAACTGGAATGTTGATGATCTTTAAATACCTTCCAAAATTCATTACCCAATATTGCTGGTTCTGATGCTCCATTTAAATGGATACCTGCTGCTTCAATTTTACAAAAAGTATCTGCTGTAATTTCTATTAATTTAGATTCAATTTTTGCAGATACCAATGAAACAATATTTGCCATTGTTTTTGCATTTATTTCTACTCCTAGTATTCCATTAGAATTTATATCAATATTTCCCAAACTTCCAATTGAAATATATCCATTTGCTCCAAGAGGGCCCACATTTAAATCAATTCCACCCGAAATTGGTTCAAATGTTTCCATTACGATTTTACCAAGCATTGCCTTAGTAAGTTTTGCATTTGTATTTCCGATTGCTACATCAGTATTAGCAATAATTTCTTCTGAAGATCCGCCGACTGTAGTTGACATTGCACCAAATGATGAAATATTAGTTGCACCCATAGAACCTAAAGTCAACTTACCAGAACTTAATCCATACTCACCTTGAGCCTCTAAAGAATAACTTCCTTTGACCACATCTGATGCAGCATCATCACTACGAATAATTTGTTGTGCTTGAAGAACCAAAGTATTCGCAGCGTCTATGAGAACATTTCCACCAGAAATCAAAGTATTTCCCGCAGGAGCCCCAAGAATAATATCTCCATTACTTGTGGTTACAACCATATCTCCTGCAATAGTTTCAAATTTGCTCTGTCCATACTTTGCATTATAATTACGAGTTACAATCTTTTTTTCTTGTCCTTCAGTAATAGATTCGTGATTTCCTTTTACCATATGGTAATGTGTTCCACGAACAGAATCAACTCTATTTCCTTTTGGATGAAATTCTGTAAATGTTCCAGAACGATGATACCAATGTAATCTTTCCTTTGTAGGTGTATCATCTATTTCTACCAAATGTCCACTTTCCGATTCGTAGACATGATTAAATGGATAGAGAGCCGAATATGCAGATGGTGGTTGTTCTATTTTTACTAAAGGATTATCTATAGTAAAAGAATCAGTATCTACTGTAGTTGTTGCAGTTTCAGATAAACGCGTAACTAAAGCTTGTGAAGGAGTAAACTCCATTTTAATTGTTCCACTACTCAAATTACTATTTTTAGATCCTATAATTCCTGCATCTGGTAAACCAGTTGAATCATCTTTTACTCCACGAGCATAAATTGAAGTTGTTGGTTTATTTAATTCTCTAGGATAAAGAGACTTTCCCGATAATTCCTGTCTTTCTTCATTTGTGTGTTCTGTAATTGAAACTTCTTTTCCTGCAAGAAATTCTAAATCTTTTGGGGGAAAGGGATATCCCATGAGAGATATACTTGGTGTAGTTGCCTCACCTCCTTTTTTCATTGCTTGTCTGTTACCAGAAATAGTATCTAAACGTGAATCATTAAAACCAGTATTTTGTTTTGCATGATCTGCGGGTATACCATGCATCGTTCCCATCATGACTGGCTCTTGTGCAAGTTCACCATCACGATAATATCCCATCACCCATGTTCCTTCGACTGGGCCAACTGGTGCTTCACCTACATTTGTTTGACTTGCAGAAGTGATTGGCATTATTGGATATGCCCAAGGAAGATTTGAAGTAGGAAGTTCTGCTTTATCCGCAGTATGCCACCCCAAAATACGAACTCGACAACGACCAATCATTAGGGGATCTTTACGATCCTCGACAACTCCATGCCACCAAATAAATCCGTCTTTACCTTGAAAATAATTTGTATTCATTATTCTTCACTCACTTCAATTGATTGGCCGGGAATACGTTTTGCAAAAGAATTTTTTATTAGTTCTAAATCAGTAGTATAATCTTCAGAAGTAATACTATGATGAATTTTTGAAATTAAATAATATCCACTATAAAGTTGATGTCCTACATCTATTCCTCCTATTCCTAAGTCTGGTGGAATAGAAGAAGGAATTTCAAAACGAACAAGATCTCCTACGTGTCTGGATGAATTACCATTAACTTTAAATGCAACTATGATATTATCGAACTCTTGTATTTGTGCATCTCTTTGTAACAACCAATTTTCAACTTGATTTGGTTTTGCTTCTTTATCTTTAAATGTCTTTGCAGAAACACCAATTGAAGTTACAGGATTAATTGTAACTGCTGTAGCACCAACCCCAAAACTTTCAGAACTTGGTGCAACAAACATAGTATCATGCTCTTTTGTTGTTGTTGCTAATCTTATTGATGCTTCATTAGAACCAAGATAATCAGATTTTTCACTTATCAATTTGTTCTGTGTTCTGTCTTTAGGATGAATGTCTGTTGCGATAAAATCTGCAAATATTCTTTGTGAATCATCTTTTGCTTGTGTAGGATCAGTTGTTATTGTAGTTGCTCCTGTTCCGTCATCTTCTCTTTCTGTTTCTGGTTTTTCTGATTTTTCATAATAATCATATTTAACCTCATCATATTTCATGCGAATAGGGTCATATGCAATCAATTTAGAACCATACATTCCATTTCCTAAATTTTCTAAAGTTTTGAAAGAACTTCTTATCTCATAACGATCTACTCCAAAATATTCTAATGCTATATCCTCAGTTCTTCCCAATGCTGATTTTGGTGTAAATTGATAAAGAGGAACAGAACTTTGAGCTCGTTGTTTAATTATCATACTTTCAATAGATTCAAAGAAAAATCCTGTTCCTAACTTTTCATAAAATACAAAAAGAGATCCTGGCGCAAATGGTTTTTGATTTTGTTCTGGATTGTCTTGATCTGATTCACCCTCCTGAGAAGAAACTGAACGAGAAGCACAAAAATTAATTGCTTTAAAAGGACTCCAATTGGGAATAATTACATTTTGAGGAGTTGCAGTTTTTTCTATATAATGTTTTTTTTGAAATTGAGGATTAATATTTTCATTAATTTTGTCTAACGAATCTTTTACTATCGTGTGATAAAATCTTCCTTTATATCCTTTACTAATTTTTTGTTTCATATTTAAAACATATTCATAACTTACAAAATATAATCTGTATGCTTTTCCTGCTCGACCATCTGTTAAAATATTCTCATCACAATTATATACTTTGAATAACTGTTTTATTGTTTCTTCACTTTTATCTTGTGACTCTAATTTTGTTTTTTGTTGAATCTCAGTCGATGTTCCATCTGAGCCAGGTGTTCCAAAAGAGATAAGTAGATCTTCATCTCCAATGATTGGAATAGTTTCTGCAAGACCTTGATTGTCTAAAAAATCTAAAGTTCCTTTAATAACATTAGAAAACAAGTCCTCATAGATGTCTAAAGAAACAAAAACGCCAGGAGAATTCAAATGTATTACATTTTGATTATTTTTAGAATGTATAGAAAGTTCCCTTAAACGAAAATCTCCACCCATTCTTGAAGTAGTATAATCTGGGCTTTCAAGTTTTTGATCCGTAACTGTTTTATTTTGTGCCATATCATTTTATGTCGAGAACAAACGTTTTACTTCATAGTCTACATCTTGAATAATAGAAGCATTTATCATTTTTAAATCACCCTTTTCAATATTTTTTTCAAACTCCCAATCGTACTGAGAAATAGTAGTCTTATCATTTTCACCTAAAGCATTATATGCAGTTTGATCTACAATATACTTAACTGCGGGAACTCTTTCAGATGTTCCTGTTCTTGCAACCTCTGCACGAATTATCTGATAGTAATATTGAACTGTAGTAAGTGCAGAATCTATACTTCCATATTTTGCAATAATATATTCTTCAAACTGTCTACTTCCTAATGGCCAATCAAACACAGGATCATATACATTATTAAATAATAAAATTAAATATGCATATCCTACTGTTCCGTATACCTCATTTGACACAATATCTGGTCGCTCTCCATCTTTTACACGATAGGGATAGTAGTCTGTAATCTCATCTATAACTTTAGGCTTAAAATTAGGTCGTTTCATTATGTTCGTTACAGTCTGAAATGTATTCGGTGCATTTCCGTTTATGTCATATCTAACATTTGGTATCGATTTAAAATAATTTGCCATTTTTTATCTTTTCTTAATATATGATCGACTTCTTGCTGCTCTTGCATCTTCATGATTCATGTCAGGGGTTGATTTACCCAATGATGCTTGTATTCTTTGTGCGTTTATTTTATTAGAAAGTTCATTTAAGTCAGAATCTACTTCATCCGAACTTGTTACATATTCTATTTCTTTTAATTGTAAAGTCAAAGTTGAATGAACAGGAGAACCATCCTCATGAAAACTGATTACACTATCTGGATCATGATTTATTGTCATTGATGTGATAACAGATCTTTTCAACCTATACAAGTAAGGATTTCTATTACTTTCAGTAGCCTCGTTAGCTCTTGCACGATTTGAACTTCTGCCCATTAAAAATTTAACATCATATTGTCTAGGAGAAGAGAAAAAAGGAGCAGTAAGTCTTGTCGTAGTACTCCCTGTTTGTCCTACCATTCTAGGAGTTGAACCATTATGAAAATCCTCTATAATTTGTCTAACTTCTTCTGTTTCTGTTTTATCTTTTGGAAAAAATTGAAAAGTGAATGCGTGTTCCCTAAATCCAGTTGGGCCTTTATATGCAAGTGCAAGATGATTATTCTTTGCAAGACCAAATGAAGCAGACATAAAATTCTGTACTGCTTCTGCTCTGGTCGCCAATCCTGTAGCAACATCCGCACCTCCTTGAAGTATACTTCCAATTTTATTTCCAATCATTGCAAGTGCGTCTCCTCCGCCTGGCGAACTTGTAAATCCTCTAGCAGCTGCAGCCATAGTTGCACCGCCGGGAACATCTTGATAAGTTTGTCCTGTAGTAATGGTCAACGAGCCAGGGGGAATATATAATGCAATAGAAGATTTCATTAAACCTTTCTTTTGTACTGCATTTTTAGATTCATATGAATTGAACAAAACGTAATGCTGTCCTTGTGCAACTTCTTTTCCAAGACCCTTTGGATAAGACAGAAATTTTGTAGGTGATTTTGCCATGAGAAAACGCTATAAAGGTAAATATAAAGTTAAAAATTCCAAAAAATACATTGGTGATAGTTCTAATGTTATTTATAGGAGTTTGATGGAACTTCGTTTCATGAAATGGGCAGATATGAGTAATAATGTCCTAAAGTGGAATAGTGAAGAAGTTGTAATCCCTTACATCTCTCCTATCGATAATAAGAGACATAGATACTTTCCCGATTTCCTTATACAGACCGATAAAGGATGGACTCTCATTGAAGTTAAGCCTCAAGTCCAAACCAAACCACCAAAGAAACTTCTGGTTGAAAATCTCACTACAAAAAAGAAAAGACGATATGTACGTGCAGTTCAGACTTGGTTAGTCAACGAAGCAAAATGGAAGGCTGCACAGAAGGTATGTGAAGTAGAAGGATGGAGATTTCAACTAATGACTGAAAAACAGTTACAACCAGATAAATAATACTACTATGGCAAGTTTATTAGATAAAGTACAAAATGCAGTTCGCACAGGAACAGTTGGTGCAGAAGTTAAAAGATCTGCACGATGGTTTCAAGATAAAATAAAGGGATTAGAAGGTACATTGAAAAATCAATGGTCAAGGACAAATGCACCCAAATTTTATCGTGAAGCAGAAAATAAAATGGATAGAAGAGTTCTTGGAATGAAGGGAAATTTTGGGGAATTATTTGCATATTACTACAACCCCAAACATATGGCAACTCTTCCATATTATGATCGTTTTCCATTAGTAATGTTATTGGGGGTAGATCCTAATAAACAAACATTCTTAGGTTTAAATTTTCATTATCTTCCGCCAAAATGGAGAGCAATGCTTTTGGATAGGGTATCTGCAAAAATAACTAGCGGAACAGTTATTAATTGGAAAAAAATTGCAAATGTTCCTATGATTAATGCAACAGTAAAACGATATCGATTTGATCATGTAATGAGAAGAGTTATTCCAATAGAAGAAAAAGATAATGAATTAGCAATATTCTTACCATTAGAAAGATTTAAAAAAGCATCAAAGTCCAAAGTATGGGCAGATAGTAGAAAGAAATAATATGCCAAAATTTAGTGCATCAGAATTTGCATCAAACATTGCGAAAAAAGGATTAGCATCTCCTAACAAATTCAAA
>VTLG01016816.1_pt1 | contig 16801 bp, 23 predicted proteins | sample 4694571 | NCBI WGS metagenome assembly VTLG01 (sample SAMN12604809, study PRJNA352737) | marine metagenome | biome: ENVO:00000447; feature: ENVO:00000209|ENVO:00000569|ENVO:01000036; material: ENVO:00002151; isolation source: viral sequences binned using virsorter ...
GGACAGAACAATCCTAAAGATATTCCTGCTTCTTGTATTGCTTCAACACCTGCTTTACCTACCTCCTCTGCATGATCTTCTCTTACTTCTATCTGCCACTCGTCATGCACATTAGCTACAAACTCAGCCTCGTATCCTTTCTCTTTAATCTTCTTATCTAGAATTACTAAAGCTTCTTTCATTGCTACTGCTCCTGCGCTTTGCAAGAGCGTGTTAAGGGCGGCGTACTCGCTTCGGATAAGAATCTTTCTACCGTCCAATCCTTTTAAGTATCCTCTTCCAGATGCCTCTGACACTCTTTTCTTGAGATCTTTGAATGCTCCCAAATTATGAAGGAAACGTTGCTTAAGTCTTTCTCCATCTGTTGTATTTCCTCCAACCACTTGTCCAAGTTTCTTATTTCCTGCTCCGTATATGAGGGCATAGATGAATGTCTTCGCCTGATTTCTTGATTCAAGCCCTGCAAGCTTTTGATTAGTGGTGTGTATATCTCCGTTAATGATTTCATTTCTGTAGCCCCCGTCTTTCATGTAGTGTGCAAGCATTCTGATCTCCAGACCACTCGCATCAATTCCAACAAGTTTATTGCCTTTGTCTACAATCCAGCACTCTCGACATTCTTTCCCATAGGGCGAAGCCAAGTTAGGAACCTGTGCCATGTTAGGCTTCATGTGTGTCATGCGTCCTGTGATTGCACCTGTGCTTTTAATAAAGCCATGTACTCTCCCATCTTTGTCGTCTATTGCGTTTAGCCAGGAATCCACTTGCGCTATTCTTTTCTGAACAAGAAGGTACTCTGCAATGAGGGAAGCTTCAGGTATTCCTTTGACCCCCATCAAAACTTTCTCATCCACAATCGGTCTTCCGTGTTCAGTAAACTTCTGAGGCTTCCACCCAAACTCCTGTAAATATTGTCCTATCTGTATTCGTGAACCTAGATTAAACTCAACGGTCTTGTATCTTTTAATTGGCTCAAGATTATTTTTAGCGACAGCCTGTTCGTACTCTTCGTTAGTAAGTCTTCCTCCTTTAGCAACTCTGCTAATGTTTCCATCCTTCTTACGTTTAGGAATTAAAACAATCTCTTCTATCTTGGGTTTAAATATTTTCCTGACATCTTCTTCAACCTCTCCTAGACGTTCTCTTAATTGAGCTAACAGGAGATAAGCTTTCTCTTGGTCTATCAGAAAGCCGTGTCGTGTTTGCCTTTCTAATATTTCAGATACCTCATGCTCTAATAGAACAGACTTCACAGAAAAGCCTTTACCTTCTTTCTGAAGATGCTTAAAGACTTCCAAGTTTAGTTCAACATCCCTGATGCAGTAGTCTAACATCTCTGCTGAGTATCTATCGTACTCTTCAAACACAATCTTAGGAAAGTTTAAACGTGAAGGCGCGCCCCATGTTGCAAGTGCGTGTGCATTAGGGCCACTCCTAGTTGGGTTGAATAACCGAGATAGAATGAGAGTGTCTACGACTTTAGTGTCTTCACTAACAACCTTTCTTCCTGTTAATCTCTCAAGCACTGGAATGTCATAGCCCAAGATATTGTGACCCACCAGGTAATTGCTTCTCTCTAGAAGGTCACATCCATCCTCTATCTGGTCAGGCCCAAACGTATATAGCTGTCCACTATCTATGTTCTTAGCAACCAGACACCAGATTCTAGAAGGCTTTAACGAGTCTGTCTCAATGTCAAATACTACTCTTGTCATAGCTGGTCAAGATTTAAAGATGTCTCTTGCTCCTTGTCAGTTGAAAGTGTCAGATCATCCGTGTCCATTTCAGAAAGTCTGCCTGTCTCTCTGTCATATATCAGATGAGTAGCTACTCCTACATCACCAGTGTATCTGCTTTTTAGTATCCTTATTCTTGTGGTGTTGGCTTCAGTAGCGTCGTCTGATTGTTGGTTACGCTCTAGGGAAATCACACAGTCGGACAGTTGAGCTATGCTTTGACTACCTCTCAGATGGCTTAAGCTCGTTTCTACACCGTTTTCATGTCCCTTGTTACCGTCTACCCGGCGTAAGTGTGATACAAGTATTAGACCTGCTCCTGTTTCTTCTACGAGGGAGCGAAGCCTAGTCATTATATTATCTATAGACCTTCTCTCGTCACCTACGGCAAGGGAAGAAACCAGCATATGTAAATGATCTACGACTATCCATTTACAATCACACCCCACGATCATAAACCGTAGCTTTGAAAAGATTTCATCTATGTCATTTGTTCCAAAGTGTGCATGAATCCATACTCGATTCTTGTTCTTTCCATCATAAAGGATGTCGAACATCTTATCAATCTGTTCTTCTGTGAACTGTTCTCTAACGTGATCAATATACATTCTAGCGTTGGCTTCAATGGATAAGATACCATCAACTGTTCTTCGCCAATCTTCCTCAAGGCTGATGATGCCTACATTGTCCTTTGTTGTTTTGATTAGCCAATGCTCAAGCTCCCTAGTTACTGAAGATTTACCAAGACCTGTACCACCTGTCAAGGTTACTAGCTCTCCTTGTCTTAGACCATAGAGCTTATCGTTCAAACCTTTCCACGGATAGGGTGCTGCTTCTTTCTTCTCTCTGTCCTTGAACTTGTCCTTACTATCTGACACATTCAAAACACCAGAAGGCGTGTATATTTTAGACTCCCAAAAAGATTTTACAAAAGCAGAGTGAGCATTCTTTTTAAGCATCTCATTAGGATCTTTGAACCCGTTAGGTAAGGTCATTATCCTAGCACTACCTGGCTTTAGAACTCTTGCTACTTTTCTGGCTGCTTCTCTTCCTGGCTTGTCATTGTCAAAACAAATTACAGCGTTCTCATATCCTTCAACAAATTCCAAAGACTCTTTGATGTCCTTGACTGCGCCAGCGGCTCCAGACTTAATACTTACTACAGGCCACTTACCACCGAACAATTCAAAGCCAGCCATTGCATCGCACTCGCCTTCAACTATGGTAATAAACTTACCAGACTTCGGAGCTATCTGCTGTCCGAACAGTCCTGTATTAGGAGCAGACCCTTTCCAAGAAAAGAACTTCTGATCCACATACCGTGTTTTAGCTGCTGTGATTTCGTTCGATGTGAAGTAAGGATAGATATGTTGAACAACCTTTCCTTGAGTGTTCGTAATTATTTTAACTCCAAACTTCTTAGCTGTTTCTTCTGATATTCCTCTGTCTGTTAAAGCACCAAACATTCCTTCAAGCTCTGATTCTACCACACTCGAACGTTCTGATTTTACATTTCGTATCTGTTTTCCTTGAGCTAACTCCTCTACATTTTCAACTTCGGAAACGTACTCCTTACATGAGAAGCAATACCCCGAACCATCTTCGTTAATTGAAAAGCATCCATTGTGTTCGCACGATGGACATGACAGATGTGTATACTTAAAACCTTTTTCCACAGCTTCCACAAGCTCTCTCCTAAATTATTCATCTGAGTTATTAGCATCACTATCTTCTGCTATCAAAGCCTCCTCTGTTAAATCGCTTTCAATGATTGTCCTCAACTGAGTCAAAGCTGCTGTGTGAATTGCTTGTTGCTTATTCAACTGTTGCAAATCTTTGTTCGCTTCAACCATTAGCTTGAACGCTTGTTGAGATTGGCTAGGAAGCTTAGACGCATCGTAAGATTCTCCATCCACAATGTATGTCCACTTCTTTTCTGTCTGTTGTGTTTGTTCCATAATTAAAACTCCAAGTCAGGATCTTCGTTTCTGGTTGCAGGTGAGTCACCGCCAGCAAACTCCACTAGCTCAACTACCTGTGCAGCCACTAATTCGGGGCGCTTGACTGTCGATTTCCCTTTGCCTTTGTATTCGACATGCTTCCACTGCACTCGCACCTTTGATCCGTTGCCTACGTTTAGATCAACGTCCTTACCTTCTGTATCGACTAAACGAGGAGGTTTATTAGGTGATCCATCGTTGTTGTAAGCAAACTTCTTGAACACGATTACAGGATCGGGCGTAAAGTTTCGTTGTCCTGCTGCAAAGCAGCTTACATATCCTTTAGATTTGAATTGATCAAAAGTTTCATCCGACACCGCCACACTAACCTCGTAAAAGGCAGGTTGAAATCTCTCGTTAGGAACAGTTACATAGGGGTAGTAGGCTACGCCCTCTACTACACTAGGTATACCGTTTATTTCTGTTGTCATTCTTTCTTCTCCTTTGCTATTAAAACTGCGGACTACTGTTATCCAATCTCACTACCATTTCACAATTCGTCAAAGCCTGTTCCTGGCTGTTGAACTTTAACCCATTCACATACCTACTGACTGCACTCATCAGTTTAGATGGAGCCGTATCAGATTGCAACCCTTTCAATACTGTCGCACCCTCTGTTGTCACATCATAACGCACCACTACGTTGTGCATTCCTACATGATTAGACTGAGATAATGTTCTTTGCAAAGGTCTTAACTGTGCTTGCTTGTTAAGCGGAATTACTGAGCAAGGCTGTATACTAGAGATAGCATTCTCAAAAACCTCTTCGGGAGAAGCAGATTGAATTGCTTCTAGTGCTGTGATCTGTGCTTCTAATTCCGCTAAGTCAGTATTAAACTCTGACATAATATCACGCAGATTTTCAATGCTACTCTCAGACATGTCAAGTCCCTGCGTGTGCTGATCTAAGGTTGTCAACACTTCTACACTACGCTCTTCAATAGCTTCTATTCTGTCAGCAATAGAGTTTATATTAGCAGCTACCGCTTCTCTATCTGCAAGGTAATAAGCTCTGTTGTTACGGAACTCATTGGCATAGTTGTCTGTACTGGAAGATAGCTCTCTTACTTGAGAGAGAATCTCCTGGTCAGCCGCATTAAAATCTGTCTCAACCCTACGCATCTGTGCAATGGACTGATTACGAGCGTTGGCTACTTCACCAGATAAACTATCAACTATGTAATAGCTACTGCCAGCACTAAAAGACGCGGCTACAATAATTGCAACAATTAAAATTCTAACCATCATGTTCTCCTCTTTCCATAAATTAAATTCTACCTAGATGTTCTATAAAATCTGGTATCAAGTCGTATATCTCACGCTCTGTTTTCGGAAGCAGCCCATCATCTCTAGTTTTACAGAAGTTTATGAATCTATTAACCAGGGTAAACTTCGTAGGACATCTAACTCCCATGCCCATTACAAATGCTTGCGAATAAATGTCAACAATCCTTTCATCTTCAGACATACTGCCGTCGTCTCTTTCGTTTTCCCAGTTATTAAATGACATATTCTGTAGCTCCTATAGGTATAATGTCATTGCAGTTTTATTTAATCTTACAAAGTATATCATAGATAATTTCATTTGTCCACTATTTGTTACTAACAATAACCCCAACTAACTCCCTTTTAAAAACATTAAAATGTTTTAACATGTTAAATAGATTATGTTGTTGTAGTGGTTGTCGTGTTAAATGTTTTAAACATGTTAAAGAGTATAGCACATTTCCATTCACAAGTCAACCCTCATACAAACTCTTTACTAAATCCCCAACAGTTTCATAGTCTATGTTGTTGAATTCCCAGGAGTTTTGTAGCTTGTCTAGTCGTTCAATCTCATCTTCAATTTCGTAAATATCCCCTGTCCAATACGCACTTTCTAGCGTGTGTCCTGATCGTGTTGGCTTATGATTCATTTTAGTTTATCTCCGTTAGATTATTCATGCTCTTCGATCTTAACATTCTTTCGACACTTCTTAAGTTTGTCAAGCTTCTTACGATTCACATGTGTGACAGGTTTTTGAAACTTGTCCATGTGTTTCTTCACAAGATTGCTAGTCTTTCGTTTCATCGTCTGTCTCAGCTTTCCACCAGGTAGGTTTGTCTCTACCATTATCCCACTTAGCATAATGCTTCTCGTGTATACAGTAGTCACGATAAGCTTTAACAGGATCGTCATTCTTATATTTATCAGGCATACATTGTGCTAGTGGTGTCATACTTCCTTGCTCTATATTTTTAGGTGCTGAAAGTAAATGTTTGGCTAGTTTACCCAGACTTGCATGGTACTTAGCATATCTAAACGTATATTCGTTTCCAAGTGCTAGAAAGTGTGTGAATAGCCATTCGTAATTCCCACTAGATTCTCTAGCCCAGATCGTACACGGATGATTCTTATAGGCTGTCTTGTACAATCTACGAGCATCCGCATACTCATCCCCGTCTAACTCTCTGTGTGCAGTAGAGAGCATCTGAGCCGTCTCTAAAATCATCTTAACCAACATCTTATCTGGCTGTGCTTCTGCACATTTAACTGGGCATTCATTCAAATAAAATATGTTCATTCGCTCTTCTCTATTTTTTCTTCTTGATTTTTATTCCATTCTTTTTCATTTTTTCGTGTTTTCTTTTCCCATTCAATATCAAAATCAGTAAATGGTTCTGGTTGGTAAGGCTTACTTCCAGTTGCATGATCCGTTAAAGTTAGAAGTGTTTTGTAATTATCCCTCATACCTTTTGATGAGAATCTTAGTATTGCAGTTACAAGTTCATGTACATGGTTGCCTTTAAATTCTATTGAACCTTCATGATTTTTGATGCTTATCCAATCTTTATACTGAGTTCCATCTATACCTACTTGTACAATTAGTTCTGATCGTCCTTCCATTTCTAAAACTCGTCCTTTAGGTACTGTTTTTGAACAAGTGTCTGAGTTGTATATATATCTACTTGTATGATTTTTGTGTACTCTTGTAACCATTAGTTATTTCCTCCACTCTCTTCTTCTTGTTGCTGTTGTTCCAGTTGCAATTGATATTGCCATGCCAAGTCGTCAGCATAGTTGAACATCGGATCGACAAAAGATGGAAGCGTTGCTATGTCAAGTAAAACATCTGTCAAATTCTTGTCTTGTTTCATGTCTTTTTCTCCTCACTTTTAATAATATAATCAAACACTTACCTTTGTCAAATAACTTTTAGTTATAAGGATTTACCAGAAATCTATCCCATTCAAATCGGTCACATCTTCATCCACAAGTTCTGCGTTTTTAGTGCTGCGGATTTTTTCAAGTGCATCTTGCTTATTATAAGCTCGTACTACTGTATCAAAAGTCAATCGAACTTCAAACTCCAATAGCTCCTGGTTCTCAGCTTCTTCCATCTCGTTCTCATATCTTCTCAAGTCTGACATGACTGCAGCACACGGTATATCGTTGTTCATGCTATTCCTCTTTATCATAATGTTACAATTTTATCTTGCTTTATACGTTGGATATTACTCCGATGCGTAATCCTTGAATCCTTTTTTTTCTGCTTCTCAACGTAGCAGTATCCACAATAATAAAACTTGGTATTATTGCCTAGTGTGTCATACACTACCGCATCTATCTTTTTACATTCTCCGCATCGGATTGCCATTATCAGTCCCATCCTTTTTCTTTTTCGTATTCCAGCGTCAATTTGACCATCTCTTTTATCCAGACTTCACGTTTATATTCTGGTATACCAATTCTCTCTGCCATTTTTGCATAATCTTTTTGGTAGTATTCCGTGGCATTTTCTAGTCTTTGCTCTAGGTATATGTCGTGTTGTTTATTACTCATTGCCTATCCCTATGTTCATTGCTTGTTTTATGTCTTCTAATCCACAAAGATAAGTAATGTTATCTATTGTGTAGACCAGCTTATCATTTTTTACAGAGAATAACAAGTCTTTTTGACTGCTGTTAAGTAGGTTCATAACTTGTATAAGTTTTATAGTATCTTCTGTCATTTTCAATTACTCCTGAGTTTCCTCATAAAATAGAAGGCGTTTGTCTTAGCGAATAGTGCTGGCAATTTTCGAATGATTGTCACGCGCCCTTACATCACCGCCGTCCACAATCACACACTTGCTCATCCACTGCGGAACCCAGTCCCAATCGAAACATCCCTCGAACCCGCCGTTTCCGATGTGGCACTCGGCGTTTTTTTTCCAGTCATCTTCAATTACCGGGCAGATATGCCGCGCTAACTGTTCACGGAGTTCGTAAGTCCCATAGTCTCCTATGTAATCTTGAAATTGTTCTTGGTTTGAACACAGGGCCGCTTCCCATACAATCATTGCTTCGATCATTTTTTTGTATTCACTGTTCATCACTTTGTTCCTCTCATTTTTAATTACTCCCTCTAAGCACTAGGTAAACTAGGCGCTATAGGTTCTACGGTATAACCTAGACTTTCAATAAGTTTGATTGCATCAATGCTGAGTGTTTTTTTACCCGTAAGAGCCGCAAACTTCTTCGCGTTTTCACATACTGGATATATCAACCTGTTACCGTACCACCATTTTAATTCTACTTGAATTTTCATTTTCAATTACTCCCTATTCTTAAGCTGCTATGTTAAGATTCTGTATCAGTTTATTCATCGTCCTACCATGCGCGGGATAGGCTATTAATGCTGTATCTTTATTCCAACACGCTCTGCAAGATTTACACTTGCCGTCATTCTGGTAAGCTTCACAAACTTTCCCAAGTGTCGGAGTGTCCGCGCTTGGAATGATTGTCGAAGTATACTTACCTGCTACTGTTTCACCTATCACGCTATCACTAGAGAACCTGACCACTACATTTGGCAGCGCGTTAAGCTTTGCCAGGATTTTTGCAAACTTCGGAAACTTGTGCATTCTTGTCGGTATCCAATGCCTAGTCCACGGCGTAGCTTTGCAAACTTCATATATTTTTTGAGCTAATCCTAGTGCGTACATGTCTCCACTGTCGAACCACCTGAAATATCTGTCATTGTCTAACTCTGCAATCATATCTGACGCCCACTCGCTACGCTTCCAATCATCCTTATTATGAATGCGCGGTGCTTTAACATTCGGGAATCTATAGTTCCCTGTAGTTGCGTAACATCCTTTACAGGCATCAACTAGCTCACCGTTCGAGTCTTTGGATGCTGGACATGTTTCTATAGCTTGCAAACTCCACGATCTACACGGCATCTTCCCAGCTTTGCTAAGTTTTAACATTGTGTTAATTTCCTTTTAATAGTCAAACAATGAGTCTTTCTTTCTAGTTCTTTCTTGAGATTCCAAACGTCGGAACCGTAGGACGTTGAAACATTCCAAAAGCTTTCCAAGCTTTCAGAAGATACCTCGGAATTGCTTTCATCGTACTTAGCCATAATTCCAGATTGAGTAAAATTATCAGCGTCCAGTTCGTAGAGATAGTCTAAGTCTCGGGAATGGTCTACCATTAAAACAAGAATCCGCTCTATATCCCCAAAGTGTTCGACATGAGTCACCTTTTCAGCTACTACTACTGCTGAGATTAATTGGCCTTCTGGCTGGTATTCTCTGCCTGTGTTGAATTGAATTGTTTTTGCTGTATTCATGTTGTTTCCTTGTTTCCTTGCTGTTTCGTGGCCTTAAAAATAACATTAGAATGAGTCTAAAGCAATAGCTAAACGTCCCAAAACAGTCTTTATCACATAGGATGTTAAGTCATAATTATAGAAGATTAAATTATAGGTAAAGGCTTGAAATGTTTGGGAAGTTATGTTAGGGATTCTACCACTGTTAATATATACAGTACTTGTAAAACTTTGGAACCATCGCAACGCGCGCAACCATTGCAAAGTTTCCAAAGTTTTTAGAATCTTTGAAAGCTTGACAAGATGAGAAGCGTTATCATGTGCAAATGAGAATCATTCGCGTTTGGGCGAGAGTTTGAGAAGCTTGACAAGATGAGAATGATTGTCAAATGCGATTTAGACTCATTCTAAAGCAGGGGCAGGCAGGAGGCCACGCCACCCCCTCCCCTATATAAACACAATAGCGTACATTTCAAAGCATTTTAACTTTGGAACCATTATACTAGCCCCATCCCATTAAAATGCTTCACAAGCTAAATAGAGATTATTATTATTCGGGGGCTTTAGAAGCTTTAAAAGCTTTAAAAGCATTATAATACGCTAGAACCTTCGGCCCTGTTACTCTAGTATACAGTCGTATTTGCATTTTGTCAAGTATTTTAGCGATTATTTTCACATATTTTGAAATATTTTTTAAAAACACTTGACAAATCCGATATTCAGCCCTATAATATATCCCTATGACTGAAGAAATTAATACAACTTCAAAGTATTTATCAAAGCTTTCTGCACAGCCACAGGCAAACAGACAACGAAAGCTCTCTGAAAAGCAGCAAAGCTTCTTAGATAACCTGGTAAGTACTGGAGGTGATCCGAAAAAAGCAGCAGAGTTGGCAGGATATGCCGAAGGCAGCTATTCTCAGGTTGTTAAATCACTTAAAGAAGAAATGATAGACTTAGCCTCTCATATTCTTGCCCAATCTGCACCCAAAGCAGCAATTAAACTAGTGCATGTAATGGATTCTGATGAACCTATACCACAAGCTAATATACGTTTACAGGCTGCCCAAACAATTCTAGACCGAATAGGACTAGGAAAAACGGATCGCGTTAGCGTAAACCACACTACAGATGGTGGAATCTTCATACTGCCTGCAAAAGAGGTAGATAGTCAAGTAATAGAAACCGAAGCTGAAGCTTTAGGCTATGCGTAAGAAGCGTGGAGCAGGTTCTATTCCGTTTGGTTATGATTTAGACGAGGAAGATGCTGATTATGTTGTGTCAAACGAGGAGCATTTACAAATTTTCCAAAATGTTGTGGATTCTGTACTTGTAAATTCCATTAATCCTAGAGAAGGGGCCGAATGGTTACAATATAAAACCGGAAGACCACTATCAGGAAGAGGATTACAGAAGCATATAGATATAAATTATGGGAAAAGAAACTCTGAAGAACGAATGGGACATCAATCCAGAATATTATCAGACAGACGAGAAGGGTGAATTTGTTCTAAAGCTAGACGGAACACCTAAAAAGAAAGTAGGACGAAGAAAAGGAACTAAATCTAAGAATTATAGTTATCATTCGGATACAATAGCGAAAAGAAAGGCTAGACGTTCGTTGAGATCTAAAGAAAAACGAGTAGAAAAGATTGAGGTTAAGTTAAAGAATGCTAAAGAAGGGATCAGGAAGCAGCGCGCCATCCAAGGAAAATTGGATGAACCGTCCTCCAAGGAAACTATCGGAGGCAAGATCATTACAAAAGAAGACATTGAAAAACACTTACCCGAAACAGTCAAACAACAAGTATACGAAAGTAATGTTATCTTCGCACCGAACGAGGGGCCGCAAACAGAGTTTTTAGCTGCACCAGAAAGAGATGTTTTGTATGGTGGAGCAGCAGGAGGAGGAAAGTCTTATGCAATGTTGGTAGATCCGTTAAGGTTTTGCCACCGTCCTGCACACAGAGCGTTGATACTTAGACGATCAATGCCTGAATTAAGAGAGTTAATAGATAAATCCAGAGAATTATACCCACGGGCCTTTCCTGGATGTAAGTTTAGAGAAGTAGAGAAGCTTTGGAACTTCCCTAGTGGAGCAAAGATAGAGTTTGGCTTTCTTGAAAGAGATGCAGATGTGTATCGTTATCAAGGACAAGCGTATAGTTGGATAGGTTTTGATGAGATTACTCACTTACCTACAGAATTTGGATGGAATTACTTAGCCTCAAGGCTTCGTACCACAGATCCGACAATCGAACCTTATCTTCGCTGTACTGCTAACCCTGGAGGTGTTGGAGCGCATTGGGTTAAGAAGAGATATGTTGATCCTAATGAGCCAGGAGAGTCTTTTCAAGGGGATGATGGTCTTTCAAGACGTTTTATTCCTGCTAGATTAGACGATAATCCTTATCTTTCAGAGGATGGAAGGTACGAGGAGATGTTAAAAGCACTTCCTCCTGTACAGCGAAGACAGTTATTAGAAGGTAATTGGGATATAACAGAAGGAGCCGCTTTTGCAGAGTTTGATACTGCTGCACATGTTATAACTCCTTTTGATATTCCTATTTCTTGGGAAAGAGTAAAAGGAATTGACTACGGATACGCTTCAGAAAGCGCATGTATATGGGCAGCAGTAGACTCAACAGACGGAACATTAGTAGTTTATAGAGAGTTATATCAGAAAAACTTAACGGGACAGGATTTAGGTCAAGTTATTACCGAAATGGAAATAGCTGACCCTTTTGCTGTACCAGGAGTGTTAGATACGGCAGCGTGGGCAAGAACAGGTACAACTGGCCCTACAGTAGGTGAAACTCTAGTTCGTTCGGGTCATAAATTACGAAGGGCCGATAAAAATAGAATACAAGGAAAGATTCAAATACACGAATACTTAAAGATTCAACCAAGCGGAAGACCAAAGATGCAGATATTTCATACTTGTCCAAACTTAATAAAAGAATTACAAAGTATTCCAATGGATAAAACAAGACCTGAAGATGTAAATACACACGCACCTGATCATGCTTACGATGCGTTACGATATTTAATTATGTCAAGACCTAGAATCAATGATCCGATTAACAGAATGAGAAACTTTAGATTAGAACAAGCTTATCGACCAATAGACATGGAGTTTGGATATTAAATGGCAGAAAATAATGATATGTTTGGAGATAATGCAGACTCTATATATGTAGAGAATGTAGAAGGAGAAGAGGGTCAGGCTTTAGTTTTAGAAGAAGACCTTCGTAACCAGTTTGTAGGTCTTCTTAATAGCCGATTTGATCTTGCTGGCAGTGCAAGAGACTTGGATGAGCAGCGTTGGATTACGGCTTATCATAATTATCGTGGTTTATATCCTAAACATTTAAAATTTAGAGAAACTGAGAAATCCAGAGTCTTTGTAAAAGTTACAAAAACAAAAGTCTTAGCAGCCTTTGGTCAATTAGTTGATGTTATCTTCGGAGCAGGTAAATTTCCTATAGGTATTAGTGAAACTAAAATACCAGAAGGTATTCCAGAACACGCACATTTAGATATCAACAATCCTGTTCCTGGTATAGAAACAACTCCAGAAGTCATGACAGAAGAAGAAGCTCCTCAAGAGAATCCTTATGATGTAGGATATGAAGGAGATGGTAAAGTTCTTAAAGCAGGCGCAACCTTCAACTCAGGTAAATTTGAAGAAGGGTTCATTGAACAAAAAGCAGAAGAAGAAGGAATGTTGCAGGAAGGGCTGTCACCATCACCACAAGCGTTGGAACTCAATCCAGCGGAGAAAGCAGCTAGACGAATGGAAAAACTTATCCATGACCAGATTGATGAATCTAATGGATCGAGTGAAATCAGGAATGCGTTATTTGAATCGGCCCTATTTGGAACAGGCATTGTTAAAGGCCCATTCAATTTTAACAAAACATTAAATCGTTGGGAAGAAGGAGAAGAGGGAGAACGTAACTATTCTCCTTTATTTGTAAGAGTTCCGCGTATTGAATTTGTAAGTATATGGGATTTCTTTCCTGATCCAAACGCTACCAACATTGAAGAGTGTGAATACGTTTTTCATAGACACAAGCTTAATAGATCACAGGTAAGAGCTTTAAACAAACTTCCTTACTTTGATAAAGATGCAATTAGAGACTGTTTAATGATGGGTTCTAATTATGTGGAGAAAGACTACGAACACGAATTAAAAGATGATCATCGTTCTCAAGATTATGGATCAGGACAGTTTGAGGTTTTAGAGTATTGGGGCATTATGGACGCAGAATATGCCCGTGAAATAGGAATGGAATTAAGTGAAGATGTAGATGATCTTGATGAAGTTCAGATCAATGCTTGGATTTGTAACGGCCTTTTACTCAGGGCCGTAGTTAATCCTTTCACGCCTTATCGTATTCCTTATCATTCTTTTCCCTACGAAAGAAATCCTTATAGTTTCTTTGGAATAGGAATTGCAGAGAATATGGATGATTCACAAAAGATTATGAATGGACATGCACGAATGGCTATTGATAATCTGGCGTTATCGGGTTCGTTAGTATTCGATGTAGATGAATCTGCCCTGGTAGGAGGACAAAGCATGGAAATTTATCCAGGTAAAGTCTTCCGCAGACAAGCAGGAGTACCTGGACAAGCTATACATGGTGTTAAGTTTCCTAATACTTCGACTGAGAATATGATGATGTTCGATAAGTTTCGACAGCTTTCTGACGAACAGACAGGTATTCCGTCTTATTCACACGGACAAACCGGAGTACAGAGCATGACAAGGACTGCTTCAGGAATGTCTATGCTTTTAGGTGCAGCCTCTTTAAACATAAAGACTGTAGTTAAAAACTTAGATGATTTTCTATTAAGGCCACTAGGAGAAGCTTATTTCCAGTGGAATATGCAGTTTCTTGAGAGTAAGTTAGGTGTAAAGGGAGATTTAGAAGTTAAGGCTACAGGTACAAATAGCCTTATGCAGAAAGAAGTAAGAAGCCAACGATTGACTACTTTCTTACAGTCTGTACAAAATCCTGCTATTGCACCTTTTGTTAAAATATCAAAGCTTATTAGTGAGCTTGCGTACACTTTGGATCTAGACCCTGATGAAGTTTTAAATGATCCAGAAGAAGCTGCTATTATGGCTCAAATTATAGGAATGCAAAATGCTGGACAAACAGTTGGCGAGGAAGCTATCCCTGCTGGTGAACAACCAGGAGGCATGGGAGGCGTTGAAGGAACACCTGGACAGCCTCAAGACCTTGGAGTTACAGGCACTGGTGGCGGCAACATCGGAACAGGAAATGTTCCGCAGCCAGGGGAAGGTGGCTTTGCTGGTACGCTTAGAGCAGTTGAAGGAACAGGTTAAAGAGGCTAAAGAGCGAGCAAATGAGTAGTGTTTATGATGGTTGGTTTTGGTGTCTAGAACGAAAAGACTATTTTAGATGGAAGGAATATATAAACTACTTACGGGAAAAAGATAATGCCTAAAAATAAAAGAAAATTTAAGCAGGGAGGAGGACTTTTAATGTCCGAGGCCATGTTGCATAGCATTTCAGATGATGAAGTTCGTGAAAAAGTTTTAGAAGAAGAACGAAGACTTGCTGAAATAAGAGAAGATGCAAGAAAGCAAGCAGAAGCCGAAGTAATAGGAAAACTTCCGGGAGGCAGCGGCCCTCCTTCATGGGCAATATCCTTGTTAGCAAAATTTTTAGGAAGAGATGATCCTACTAAAGATTCCTCTAATGAAAGAAAATCTAATAAAGGCGGAGGTCTTTTAGATTCTGGAGGCTCTGAAGCGGCTCCCGCAGCAACAGGGGCAGCCTTGTTGATTCCTACAGAACAAGAACAAGACATGCCTGTAGATACTTATCCTAATATTCCTCCTGAAGAGGAAGCAGCAGTAGAAGCTTCTCAAGTTCCTGATGAAAAAATGGAAGAAGACTATATAGAATTTATTATTGACGAGTCTCTTGAAGATGAAGAGCAAACATATTTAATGAGTAGATTAGAAGATGATCCACAGTTAAGTCAAATATTTGACAAAGTTGTAGGAACAGCTTCTGAATTTTCTGGTTCTGGTTCTGTTGAAGGGCCTGGAACTGGAGTCTCCGATTCGATTCCTGCAAGGTTATCGGAAGGAGAATTCGTCTTTACGGATAAAGCTACTGAACAATTAGGCGCAGACAATCTCCAACAAATGATGGACGATGCTGAACGTGCTTATGACGGTGGCTTAATGCGTAAAGCGCTTGGTGGTATAATGTCTCCTGAAAATAAAAAAGAAGGAGGACAGGATGAAGAAATTAAAAAAGCAATGGTTTCTTCTAACCGTATGCCAAGTCTCAGGCAATAAGGCTACCCTATAGTAACATAGGCCCCTTATTATATTTTAAACCTTTTGGCTACCTTGGAGTATAAGCCCTATACAATTAGTATAGCTACCTTATAAAACGACAAGCCCCGTAAAGGAGAGTGATTATGATTGAAAAACAAGAGGAGTTACAACCACAGGAAGAAGAAAATGCAAATCCATATAACATGGAAAAGTCTTGGCATAAGCCAGATAAACCAATGGATACGGCAGATTCTTTATTTTATAATACACCAAAACAGGCCACCTCTTCAGAAGAAGAAGCCCCTGTTCAAGAGGGATCAGAAAAGAAACCTCGGAAAAGGACAAATTATAAAAAACGCTATGATGATTTAAAAAAGCATTATGACGATAGGGTATCTCAATTTAAACAAAGAGAGCAACAGTTAGTAGCAGAGAAAAGGGCAGCACAGCCTGAGTACGAAGCTCCTAAAACAGAAGAACAGCTACAAAAGTTTAAAGAAGAGTATCCTGATTTATATGAAACAGTTGAAACTGTTGCACATTTGCAAAGTGAAAGACAGGTTAAGGATCTTCAATCTCAACTATCAGCAGTACAACAGCGTGAAGCTGATATAATGAGAAGAGAAGCAGAATCTGGCTTAAAGCAATCTCATCCTGATTTTGAAGATATTCGAGGATCAGAAGAGTTTCACGATTGGGCAAAGGAGCAACCAGAACAAATACAAGATTGGATCTATAAAAACGCTATGGATGTTAAATTAGCCAGCAAAGCAATCGACCTGTATAAACTTGAAAAAGGAATAGTAAATTCTCAAACACAATCTAAAAGATCACAAAAGCAACAGTCTACTTCTGAATCTTCAGCAGCAGACCTGGTATCTACAAAGACTACTACGGTTGATGCTGCAAAGCCTCAGAAGATATGGACTGAACGGGAAATTGCTGCGATGTCTATGGATCAGTTTGATAAGTTTGAACAAGAAATTAATGAAGCTGTTTCAGAAGGCAGAGTGGTGAAATAATTTGTCTATTATTTAGGAGGAATCAAAAATGGCGTATAATCAAAGTGACCAGTATTTTGAACCGAGTACAGATACTGATGCTAACTTTGCTAACTCCACAAGTGGTCAAAACAATTCGTTTTTCCTTCCTGCCGTTT
>VTLG01006344.1_pt1 | contig 16798 bp, 24 predicted proteins | sample 4694571 | NCBI WGS metagenome assembly VTLG01 (sample SAMN12604809, study PRJNA352737) | marine metagenome | biome: ENVO:00000447; feature: ENVO:00000209|ENVO:00000569|ENVO:01000036; material: ENVO:00002151; isolation source: viral sequences binned using virsorter ...
AAAAAGAAAAAAGGAAAGATGGGAAGATGAACAGAAAAAATTTTGGTAAATCAATGTTAGGAGATTTGAATAAAGATGGTAAAATGTCTGGCTATGAAAAAGCTAGACAGAAAGCTATCTCTAAAGCTATGTCTAAAACTAAACGTTCTATTGGTCCTGCAGGAGCATCTACCGTTAGTAAAGATGGTAAAAGAATGAAACCACAAACACAAATAAAGAAACCAAAAAAGAAAGTAGGTAAAAGTGGACCAGCTACTAAAGGCAAAAGAAAAAAAGCTAAGAATAAAGCATAATGCCTAATATAAAAAAAGATGGAACTCGTTATGGTAAGCCAATTAAACTTGGTATTGTCGTTCCACAAATAGTTGCTGACATTGCAGTTAAAATGATTCAAGATGGTAAGATGACACAAAAAGAAGCTATTACTATTTTGAAAAATGCTAAAAAGAAAAAATGATTACTATTACTCAAGACATATTTAACTGGAGTAAAAAGTTTTTAGAGAAGCCTAATAAACATTTAGGCGGAATGCCAGTATGCCCTTATGCAAAAAAAGCACGAGAGAATAATAAATTAAAAGTAATAGAAGTTCAAGAATCAGAAAAGTTTTTAGATAAAATAATTTTTGCTTGCGATAACTTTGGTGTATACGATGTAGTTATAGTGGCTTGTGAAGATATGCAAATAAGTGCTGATGAATTAAATAACTATGTTCATGCTTTAAATAAAGTGTATGTTCCTAAAGATGTTTATTTAATTGCAAGTTATCCAGATGACGAACAGATTGATTTTCTAGAAAGTTTAGACTATGAGCCTGCTAGAGAATTTTATATGGTTTTGATACAGTCGTATCAAAAACTTGAAGATGGCAGTTCATCTTTAAGTAAAACTAACTATTATAAGCATTGGCCAGAAGATTATTATGCTGACACAGTGCTTTTACGAAAAAAATATAGGAGATAAATATGCCAAGAGGTATGAAAAAAAGGTCAAAATCAATGATGGCCAAAAAAGAGAAAATGAAAAAAGACAAAATGAAAAAGGAAAAAGCTAAAAAGAAAAAGTAATGGTAGAAGTAGTTGAAGAAATTTCTGTGCAACTTCCAGGGGAAGATATACTTGACACAGGTGTAGAGGTAAATATAACAGAAGAAGAATTTGTTAATCCTCTCGACACCGATCATCTTGCAAATTTAGCAGAAGGCATGAATAAAGACCAGTTAGGTCTTATTGCTAGTGAACTTATTGAAAAATTTGAAAATGATAAGACAAGTAGAAAGCAATGGGAAGATCAATACTCTAAAGGTTTAAAGATGCTCGGTATCATTACAGAGGATCGCAACGATCCTTTTCCTGGAGCATCTGGCGTACATCATCCTCTCATGGCAGAAGCTGCTACGCAGTTTCAAGCTAGAGCCATTGCAGAGATGTTTCCTCCCGGCGGACCTGTAAAGACACAGATTATAGGAAAACAGACTGACGAAAAAATAAAACAGGCGCAGAGAGTTCAAGAATACATGAACTATCAGCTTACACAAGAGATGCCTGAGTATTTTAACGAGTTAGATCAATTATTATTCTATTTAGCTGTGTCAGGGTCTGCCTTTAAAAAAGTTTATTATGATCCAACTTTAGAAAGAGTTGCATCATCTTTTATACCAGCAGAAGATTTTGTTATATCTTATGGTAGTAACGACTTAGAAACTGCTGAACGATACACTCAAGTCATGAAGATGAATAAAAATGACTTAAAAAAATACATACAAACAGGTTTTTATAGACAAATAAACATGATGGAAGATAACTACAACGATGAATATAGCGATGTAGAGAAAACAATAGACAGATTAGAGGGTGTTTCTAACAGTATGAGCTCAAGTGTGTGCACAGTTTTAGAAATACACGCTGATTTTAACATAGAAAACCCTGATGACGACACTGCTGTAGCACTTCCTTACATAATTACAATAGAAAAACAATCGCAACAAGTATTAGCTATTAGAAGAAACTGGAAAGAAGATGATGAAATGAAGAAAAAAAGAACTTATTTCGTTCATTACAAGTATTTACCAGGTTTAGGTTTCTATGGCTTTGGTTTAATTCACATGATTGGTGGATTACAGCACGCTGCAACTGGTGCTTTACGTGCTTTATTAGATTCTGCAGCATTTGCAAATCTAAATGGAGGATTTAAAGCGAAAGGTGCACGAATTGAAGGCGGCGATTTAACAGTTTCACCCGGCTCTTGGATAGAAGTAGAAGCATACGGCGATGATTTAACAAAATCATTTATGCAACTACCATTTAAAGAGCCATCTCCGACCCTAATGCAACTTTTAGGCATATTAACTGAATCCGGCAGACGTTTTTCTAGCATAGCTGACGCTATGGTAGGGGACGCTGCTGGAACTTCTCCTGTCGGAACGACTATTGCACAAATAGAACAGGGCAGTAAGATATTTTCTGCTATACATAAACGTTTACACCACGCTCAAGCTAGAGAATTACAATTAATTGGTCAATTAGATGGAGAATATTTACCAAATGATTATCCATATGAAGTTGTAGGCGATGAATTAGCTGTAAGAAGAATGGATTTTGATGATAGAGTAGATATTATACCAGTATCTGACCCTAACATATTTTCTCAAGCACAAAGAATAGCTTTAGCTCAAACTACTTTACAAATGGCGCAACAAGCACCACAATTTTTAGACGTAAAAGAAGCATACAAAAGATTAATGACTGCTTTATCACTACCAGAGCCAGATGATTTATTAATAGATGAAGATGATATGCCTAGACGTGATCCAGTTTCAGAAAATATGGCGTTACTAAACGGTAAACCTATAAAAGCTTTTTCTGATCAAAATCATGACGCTCATATGGCAGTACATCAACAATTTATTTCTGATCCTAGATATGGAGGTAGACCAGAAGCAAGAGAAGCACTTATTGGCCCTATGTTAGCACACTTAGGAGAACACGTTGCATTTCAATATCGTTTGCAAATGCAATCTATGGCGCAAGGCGCTGAGTTTCCATTACCTTCTTTTGACGATGGCGAAGAAGAACAGCAATTACCACCACAAGTAGAAAATCAATTAGCTGCAGTTCAAGCTCAAACTGCACAAGCTTTAGCTCAATCACAACCACCTAATCCAGAACAAGTAAAACAAGAACAACAAAATCAAAAAGATCAAGCTGAGTTACAACTTAAAGCGAAAGAAATGCAAATTAGAGAAGCACGTTTTGTAGAAGGCGTAAAAAATAACGAAAGAATGCAGGACAGAAAAGATAAAGAATTACAATTAAAAGCTGTAGATCAAATATCAAAAACTAATGAAAGAAAAAAGAAATAATATAAGAGCAACAGGAGAAGAAATAAGAAAAGCTAAAAAGTTTTTAAGAAATAAAAAAGTACCTTTAGCTTTATTTAAACCTAATCTATTTGCTTCTGCTAGTAGAGAAATAAATAAAAATTTTGATGGAACGTTTGATGCATTAATGAATGTGTATAGAACAGGTAATCCATATTACAAAAGGAGAATGAAGAATGCCGACAATACCAGTAGTAAAAGCGATACAAACAGAAATAAAAAAGTATAAAGTAGAATTAGCTAATAAAACGTTAGCACCCGGTTTTGATAATTATGAAAGTTATCAAAAAGCAAAAGGAATAGCAGAAGGATTAGATACAGCTATTCGTATTTGCGAACAAATGGAAAAAAGATATATAGAAGGAGATACAGATGAATAGAAATGAAGATTGGTTTACAGACGATAGTATTCCTGATCCTAAAAGCAAAGATTTACCACAACCAGCGGGTTGGAGAATATTAGTTCGACCAGTTGGAATGGTTAAAAAAACTAAAGGCGGAATTATTTTAACTGATAAAAATATGGAAGAACAACAATACTTGAATTCTAAAGGTAGAGTAGTAGCTATGGGAAGAGAGTGTTATAACAATAGAAGAACAAATTGGTGTACAACTGGAGATACTATTGTATATAGTAGATATGCAGGGTCAAGGATTGACGTTCAAGGCGTTAAAATGCTCTTGCTAAATGACGATGAGGTACTAGCAGTATTACCAAATCCTGACGCAGTAACTCAACAATTTTAACATACGCACTTGTTGCGAAAATACATAGGAGAATACTATGAACGAAGAAGTACAGAATATTACACCCGATAATGATATTGAGGTAAAAATATTAGACGACCAACCTAAAGAACAAGAAGATGTTTCTTTAGTACAACCAGAAGAAAATCAACCACAAGAATCAGCCTCAGACGTAAACGAAGAATTAAAATCTTTGAAAAGCGAATTAGCTGAATTGAAAAAAGAGCCTTATAGTTCACGAGTAAAAAATCGTATTTCTAAAGAGGTTTCTAAAAGAAAAGTGCTTGAAGATCAAAACAAAGCTTTAGAAGATAGACTTGCTAAATTAGAATCTAATGCTCAAGAACAAAACAAAAATGTTTTACAGAACACTTATCAAAAAGTTTCTCAAGAATTAAAAGAAGCTATTGAAGGTGGAAATACTGAAAAACAAGTTGAGCTTATGGATCAAATGGCAGAGGTCAGAAGTAAAATACAGACTAACCAACAACCTGTAAAAGAAGAAACTAAATCTCAAACACCTGAAGTTCAAGTGCCAGAAATAGCACAAAAATGGATAGGTAAAAACAGTCATTGGTGGAATAAACCTGGTTTTAACGCTGCAACTCAAATGTCTTATGCTATTGATAAAGACTTAACAGAAGAAGGTTTTGACATAAATGACCCTGAATATTACACAGAAATGGATAAAAGAATGAGTAAAGTGTACCCAGACTTAGTTAAAACAGAAGAAAACGCTGTTAATGAAACAAAAAAAGATGTAGAATCCAAGCCAAGAGTGCAATCACCAGTAGCAGGTGTTTCTCGATCAAATCAAGGCTCTGCTAAAAGTGTAAGATTGACGTCAGACGATTTACAAAACGCTGTGCGTTTTGGTATTGACATTAACGATCAGTCCGCACTGAAGAGGTACGCAAAGGAACTTGCGAACTACACAGGAAATAAAGGAGCCTGATTATGAAAAAAGACAAAAACACTTCTCTAAAAAACGAGAGAGAAACACGTGATGAAAGCTCACGAATAAAAGAGTGGAAACCGCCTTCCTTGTTAGAGGCACCTCCAGCTCGGCCTGGCTACAAGCAGAGATGGATTGCAACTAAAATACTTGGAGTCGATAATCCAACTAACTGGGCAAAGCGCCGTAGAGAAGGGTGGGAGCCAAGAAAACCAGAAACAATTCCTGGTGATTTTCATGCTCCAACCATTAACCACGGAACTTACCAAGGATATGTAGGAATCGAGGGTATGGTACTGTGCGAAATGCCAGAGGATATGGTTACTCAGAGGAACGAATATTATCAGCAAAAAACTGATTCTCAGATGACTGCTGTTAAAAACGATTTGAATAGAATCGAACAACCTGGTAACCCAATCCAACGTGACCATAAGTCAAGTGTAACAAGAGGTGGAATCAAAGAATAAATTCGTAGCATAAATATTTGAAAGGTATTTAAAATGGCTAACGCAGATACACCTCATGGTTTTACACCAATGAGACATCTAACAGGTGGTATTATACGTGCTAATGAATACGAAATTGCTAATGGTGAAGCAGATAGTTTTAGCTTTGGAGACATAGTTCAACTTGACTCTGACGGATTTCTAGATGCTTTCGCTAACAGTGAAAATGCTATTGGCGTATTTTATGGTGTTCAATACACAGATGATACAACTGGCGATGTAAAATTCGAAAGAAAATGGACTGGTGGATCTACATTTAAAGCTAATACAAAATGTAAAGCTTTAGTTTATGATGATCCTAACATTACATTTAAAGTGCAAGCCGGAGGAGCCGCTATTGCACAAGCTAACGTTGGTGAATTATGCAACGTTATATTAACCGCTGGAGACGCAACTTTCTTAAACTCTAAGCATGAAGCAGATATGTCAACTTTGGCAAACACTGCAAAAGTGTTAAGAATTTTAAGAATTGTTGATGAACCTGGCAATGAGATTGCTGAGAATGCAGAGATTGAAGTTGTTATTAACAACCACCTCTTTGGAACTCAGAATGCAGGAATATAGGAGGGTAGTATGGCATTAAATAGAGCATTATTTCAAAAGCAACTACAACTCGGACTTAACACTATTTTTGGTATGGAATACGACAACTATCCAGAACAGTGGAGAGAAGTATTTTCTGTTGAAAACTCAAACAAAGCATTTGAAGAAGATGTTCAAATGTACGGTTTCGGTGCTGCACCAGTAAAAGCTGAAGGTGCTGCTATTTCTTATGATAGTGGTGCTGAAGGTATTGTTGCAAGATACGTCCATGAAACTATTGCACTCGCTTTTGCTATTACAGAAGAAGCAGAGGAAGATAATCTTTATGGATCACTTGGCGCAAAATACGCTAAAGCTCTTGCAAGATCAATGCAACACACTAAAGAAATCAAAGGTATGAATATCTTGAATAATGGATTTTCTACATCATCTGCACCAGTAACTGGTGGCGATGGTAAAACATTATTCGCTACTGATCACCCATTGGGTGGCGGTGGTACTAGTTCTAACCAATTAGCAACTAACGCAGATTTAAGTGAAACATCTCTAGAGAGCATGTTAATCTTAATCTCTGACTTAAAAGATGATAGACAAATTCCTATCGCTGCAACAGGTCAGAAGTTAATTGTTCCACCAGAACTAATGTTTGTCGCAGAAAGAATTGTTGCAACTAACCTAAGACCAGGTACAGCTGACAACGATACTAATGCAATGAGAAGCATGGGAATGATTCCACAAGGAGTAGCAGTAAATCAAAGATTAACTGACCCTGATGCTTTCTTTATTATGACAGACGTGCCAGATGGACTAAAACATTATGTTAGACGTCCAATCAAAAGAGCTGTTGAAGGCGATTTTGAAACAGGCAACTTACGATACAAAGTATCAGAAAGATACTCATTCGGTTTCACAGACTGGAGAGGTGTTTTTGGTACACCTGGAGCGTAAATAATCATTTAAGAGTAGGCGAAATAGTTTCGCCTACTTTTCCTAGTTTAACAGTTATCGAGGCTGGCTAGGCAGTACAGTATAGTGACGAGATAACGAAAGCCCTATACAGGCAAAGGAGTATAACATGGCTACACATTTTAAAGGCCCGGTACTATTTTCAAATGCATCTGCATTCGAAAATTTAAAGATGTCTATGTGGCCTGATCAATTCACATATTTTGATGATTTTAATCAGGGTGCGTTAGACGCAACACACAATTGGACTATCGTAAAAGATTCAGGTGCTACTGCAGCAGTTGCAGCAGATAGCTTGAATGGTGAAGTAAATTTAACTTCAGCAAACACTACTGATAACGATGGCGCATCAATACAAGCAAAACAAGAATCTTTTGCTCTACCTACAACAGCAGGTAATAAGCTTTATTTTGAAGCAAGAGTAAAAATTTCTGATGCTACACAAACTGATTTCTTAGTTGGTTTTACAGAAACTTTTGCTACCAATCCAGAAGCTGCATTACTATCTAGTAATGTTATTGGATTTGTAAAAGTTGATGGTAGTGCTATTGTAAAAGGAACTACTGAATCTGGAGATACTCAGACTTTAGTAGAATTTTCTGATACTACAAAATCAACAATGAATAACGATGTATATGTAACATTAGGACTTGTAGCTACAAAAGGAACTACTACAGATAAAGTTGAATTTTATATCAACAGAACTAAAGTAGGTACTTCTACTACAAACATTCCAACAGCTAATATGAAAGTAATGGCTATGAGTGTTTCCGGTGATGCTACTGGACAAAAAGTTACTACAATTGATTACATTATGGCTGCAAAAGACAGAGATGTAAGTTACAGCTAATCACTATGGGTGAGGGGTAATATCCTCACCCTTAATTATTATGGCACCAAAATTTAAATTCAACAACGCATTAAGTTTAATAAACTTTATTTTTAGTCCTAAAGGAGACGATAAAGTCGACACACAAGCTGGAGGAAACGAACGGTTTGAAAGTCAAAAAGAGGGCGAAACTACAAAGAAAAAACGTAACGATTTTTTTAAAAGAACATTAGCTGCGTCAGAAGCAGCTACAAGAAAACAATCAGAAGATCCAGAGATATTTAAAGGGCCTGCAGTTAATCTTAGTAATAATCCATACGATTTATCTGCTGTTAAAATAAAAACTCCAGAACAACGAAACAGTCCTTTATTTGCAAGCTTAAATGATATACAATCTGGTAATTTAAAAATGTTAGGAGAAAAACAAGGGCAAATTATGGGGTCTTTGTTTAATCTTCCAAAAACAGTTGTAAGGAGGTAAGATGATTTCAGATACTAGACAATCAACATTAACTGCTGATGGTCGTTTTCGAGAAGGTCATACAGGATCAGGTCCATTCATAGGTAGAGCTAGAGTGCACGGGGTTACTGCAAGACATGATGGAACAGCGGCGGCAGGAGTTATAAAACTTCATGATGGTACAGACGCAACTGGAACTGTTATTTATCATGGTCGCTTTGGAAAAGTTGAAGGCGATATGTTAGATCAATACATTCCGGGTGAAGGTCTTAGATTCAAAGTTGGCGTATATGTTGATTTAACTAACTGTACTTCTGTAGAAATTTTATACAGCTAATGGCAGTTTCAGGCACTAAAACTTTTGCGTTATCTATTAACGATTGTATTCTAGAAGCTTTAGACAGAATTGGTGGAGGTCCATATCTTGGATACGACATAAAATCTGCGAGAAGAAGTCTAAATATAATGTTTACTGATTGGGCTAATAGAGGTTTAAATCAATGGACATTGCAAAAACAAACTTTGAATATGGTTGCAAATCAATCTTCTTATGATTTAGACGCAAGCACTGTTTCGATAGTAGATGTTTATGTTACAAGAGATTCTACAGATTTTGCTGTAAATGAAATATCTTTAACTGATTATAACGCATATCCTAATAAAGCTCAGACAGGTAGACCATCTCAATATTATTTACAAAAAAGTATGACGCCTAAATTATTTTTATTTCCTGCTCCAGAAAATAGCACTGATGTTATTACATATTGGAGAATAGCTAAAATAGATGATGTAACAGCTTCTACAGTTAGTGGAGTTGAACAAGATTTTGACGTACCTTCTCGTTTTTATGAAGCAATGATTTCTGGTCTTGCTTATTACATGAGTTTAAAAAGAGCAGGTATGGATCCTAACAGGTCGGTATACTTAAAACAGGAATATGAATTAGCTTTTCGTAGAGCACGAGATGCTGATTTAAATCAATCAATAAATATAGTTCCTAATTATGGTTACACCTTCGAGTAGAACAGCAAGAAAAGCTTCATCTGGTAAATATGCTAGAGGTAAATATGCTAGAGCTATTTCTGATAGAAGTGGGCTAGAATACCCATATAAAGAAATGGTAAGAGAATGGACTGGAGCTTTAGTTCATACCTCTGAATTTGAACCTAAAAATCCTTTACTTGATCCAGTTTCTTATACAGATCCAGAAGCTTTAAAGAACGCTAGACCTCAAGCATCTCTTGCAGCAACTGGTGGAGTACCAGATCAAATTACTAACACTTTTCCTGGCACATTCGGTGAAACAGGAATATCATACCCTAAAATAAATACAGGAATAAAAGCAAATGCCAGTATTGGAACAGTCACAGTCGTCATCAGCTAAAGAATATAATTTTGAAGGCAAAACCATTATGGTTGGTACGCCTTGTTATGGTGGAATGATGCATGAATCTTACATGCACTGTTTTTTAAAAACATTAAAAGAAGCAGAGAAACAAGGATATAAATTACATTTAAATACTATGGGAAATGAGAGTTTGATAACTAGAGCTAGAAATACAATAGTATCTCAATTTATGGATCAAGATAATCTTACACATTTACTTTTTATCGATGCTGATATTGCATGGAAACCAGAAACTATTACTCGTATGTTAAAAGTAGATGAAGATGTTGTTGGTGCAATATATCCAAAAAAGACTATCGAGTGGAAAAATTTACCTAAATACATGAAAATGTATCCAGATGATTTAGATAATATGGAACAAAAGCTTATGGGATATAACATAAATTTTAAAGACCCTAGAAATATACCTATGTATCAAGGTGGTTTTGTAGAGGTATTAGACGCTGCTACAGGTTTTATGTTAATAAAAAAAGATGTATTTGTTCGTATGAAAGAAGCATATCCAGAGTTAAAGTATACATCAGACCAGATAATGAATGGTAAATCTTACAGTAGTGATAACTGTTATGCTTTTTTTGATACTTTAATAGACCCTGACAGTAAAAGATATTTAAGTGAAGATTATGGTTTTTGTCGTTTATGGCAAAAAATAGGCGGAAAAATATACGCAGACGTAGTAAGTTCTTTAACACATTATGGAACGTATCATTTTAGAGGAAATATCTCGCATAAATTTGCAGAAAAGAGTAATATAGAGGATAGAGATGGCAACTAATTATACAACATTAAAGAGCGCAATACAGACTTGGATGCAGAATACTGGTACTGATTTTACAGCGCAATTAGATACATTTATTACAAATGCTCAACAAGAATTAGTTAGATTAATTGATCCAGAAGGCTTAACATTTAGAGCTTTTAGTACATTTGTTTCTGGTAATCAATTCTTAACAACTCCATCAAATACACTGGTTATAAAAAGTTTGCAATACATTTACAATAACGAAAGAGTTCTTATGGAAATGCAAACAGACGAATACATAAGAGAATACTGGCCTAATCCAGCTTTAACTGGACTTCCTAAATATTTCGCTAATTACAACGATGGCAATATTTTAGTAGCCCCAACACCAAATTCAAACTATACTGTTTATATGGAATATATACAAAATGTTGCTGATTTAAATAATACAAATACTACTAATTATTTTACTGATCAGCTCTCTGATTTGTTATTGTACGCTTGTTTAGCACAAGCTTCAATTTTTACTAAGAATATGGAGGATTATGGTATATATAATCAAAAAGTTCTTGAAGGTATAGCAACAGTTAACAACGAAGCTAGACGTAGAAGAAGAACAGACTACAGATTCCCTGCCAGCCCGGCTGGTACGGATACTTTAACAGGAAGCCAATAAGGAGGGTACTATGGCAATAGATCAAAAAATATGCACTGTATTTAAAGCTGATTTAATGAATACTGACGCTAATTTAGAAGCGAATACTCTAAAACTAGCTTTGTATAATGACTCAGCAAATTTAGATGAAACAACTGCTGCATACACAACTTCGCAAGAAGTAAGTGCATCAGGAAGTTATTCAGCTGGTGGAGCAACATTAACAAGTGTTGCAATTACAACAAGTGGAAACACTGCAATATTTGATTGTGGCAATGTAAGTTTTACAAATGCAACTATTTCAGCTCAAGCTGCTTTGATTTACAATAACTCTAAAGCGAATGCTGCGATTGCAGTATTAGATTTTGGATCAGTAAAATCATCGTCTAATGGTACATTTGAAATACAAATGCCGAATCCAACTGCCAGTGACGGATTAATTAGAATACAGTAAGGATAGACATGGCGTTTGTCCTTAATGATAGGGTAAAAGAAACTACTACTACGACAGGAACTGGAGCGATTACTTTTGCAGGAGCGGTTACTAATTTTGAAACTTTTGCTGCAGGCATAGGAAATAGTAATAAAACTTTTTATGCAATAGTTCATAAATCATCTGCAGAATTTGAAGTAGGCATAGGTACATTAAATGGAAGCAGTAGTACAATAACTCGTACCACTGTTATTTCTTCAAGTAACAGCGATAACGCTGTTGACTTTAGTGCAGGAGAAAAAGAAATATTTTGTACGTATCCAGCATCTCGTGCTCCCTCAGCAGGTATGACGGCTACTACATATGTTACTACTCATAATTCTACTATTAGCGATGATCAAACTATGGATTCTGGTGTTCTAGCTGGCCCTGTTACAGTTACAGGGTCATTAACAGTTACAGGTAATTTATTTATATTATGAGTCAGATTGAAGTAGATAAAGTCATACCACAGTCAGGAACTGCTTTACAAGTAGGAGAAAATGGAGATACAATAACTGTACCGTCTGGCACAACTCTTAACTTAGCAAATGCAACGGTTTCTTATCCTAATGGCTCTGTTCAAAATAATGATTTAGCAAATTTTTCAATTACTATAAATGGATCATCTGTTTCTTTAGGAGGTTCAGTTACTATAACAACAGAAACAAAACCAACTATTTCTGGTATTAATCCAACAGTTATTACTAATTCTCAAACTGCAGTTACAATTACTGGCACAAATTTTGTATCAGTTCCTACTGTTGATGCTATTAGTACAACTGGTGCAATATTTCCAGCTGACGCTGTTACTTTTACAAGTGCTACAAGTATAGAAGCAACATTTACTTTAGCGAATGATGGTACTTATTTTATTAGAGTTGAAAACAACGATGGTAACGCCGTGCGTTCATCATCAGCACTTTTAAATGTTTCTGATGCACCTTCATGGACTACAAACGCAGGATCATTAGGTACGTTTGCTGGTAACTTTAGTGGAACGATTGCTACTCTTGCTGCTACAGGAGATACACCAATTACTTTTACTGAGACAACAAATGTTCTCACAAATGCAGCACAGGCAAACTGTTCTCTTTCTACTGCAGGTGTTATAAGCACCACTGATTTTGGAGGGTCAAGCACTTCTCCGACAACATATAGTTTTACAATAAGAGCCACTGACGCTCAAAATCAAACCACTGATAGAAACTTTACATTAACCTCTACATATACTATAGGATTAGGAGGTAGATTCGATGGCTAATACATATCTTAACAAAACAATGGGTAGTGCTTCTACTAATTCTAAAAAATGGACTTTTAGTACATGGTTTAGGCTTGGAGCATTTAACAGAGGACAGGCTTTATTCTCTGCAGGAGATACGAGCACTTACACAAACATACAAGTAAACAGTAACAATTATTTTCAAGTTTATTCTACAAATTCTATGGGCGGAAGTGGTGCTACAGATATAGAAACAAGAATGAAAATTTTAGATACTTCAGCTTGGTATCATTGTGTAGTGCAATTTGATTCAACGCAAAGCACACAAGCAGATAGATTAAAAATATATATTAATGGTCAAGAACAAACTAATTTAATTACAAATACAAACAATATAGCTTTAAACCAAGACAATGACAAAATTGGTGCAAACGGCGTTCCACATTACATTGGAACATACGTGGCAAACTCAAATTATTTTGGAGGCACATTATCACAAACAGCTTTTGTAGATGGCTCTGTTGTTGCCGCAACAAATTTTGGAGAAACAGATACTTCTGGTATTTGGAAAGTAAAATCTGCAGGTGCTACTTGGGGTAATAATGGATTTTTACTTACATATGAAAGTGCAGGTGCTTCAGCCGCTGTAAGTAATTTTGGTGAAGATAAATCAGGAAATGGAAATCACTTTGCATCAAATAATTTACCAACAAATCCTAATACACAACACACACCAGAAAATCTTTTTGCACAATGGGATAAACCTAGTCAATTGGGTGGATCTATAACCAATAACGGTATTCAAGAAACAACGCAGGACAATGCTGGAGTTGTTGCTAGTTTAGCTATGCCTAAAGGAAGCACTAGTAAATGGTGGATTGAAATGAAATGTATTGCAGGTAATAATAATGCAATAGGTATATGTCCAGCTAATCAAACTTTTAGATTGAAAGCTTCAACTGGTATTAACAATTATAGCATCACTCTTTATGGCGCTGATGGTAGAGTATTTAGTTTTGGTAGCACACCTCAAGGTGCTGATGGTGGACGACAATTCGGTGCTGGCGATATTCTAAATTTTAAAATAGATATGAATGGCGGAACCATTGAATTTTTTAAAAGTGGTAGTTCTATTGGATCAGCAGAAGGTTGGAATAATACTTCTTATCCTTTGATGTGTATTTTATCTAGAAAGGGTGGAAGCAGTCAAACAATGAGTTTGAATACAGGGTGTCCTGATTATTCAATAACAAGTAATAGTGGTAACGGTTATGCAGATGCTGCGGGATATGGTAAATTTCAATATCAACCGCCGTCTGGTTATTACGCACTATGTACAAAAAATATAGCGGCTTACGGAGGTTAACATGGGAACATATCCAAGTATTAGTGATCCATCAGCACATCAACAAACAAAACTTTACACAGGTAATGGTAGTGCTTCAGCTTATGCTTTGACAAATGATGGTAACTCAAATCTAAAACCAGATTGGTTATGGATTAAAGGAAGATCAGTTACAGATAATCATGTTTTATATGATTCAGTAAGAGGTAATACAAAACAACTTAAATCAAATGGTAATGATGCAGAGGACACAACTTCTCATGTAAATAGTTTTAATACAGACGGATTTACTTTGACATCTTCCGATGCTGCTTTTAATCAAAACTCTGGCAGTTATCTTGCATGGCAATGGAAGCTAGCTGGTGGATCAAACACAAGTAACAGTGATGGTAGTATAAACTCAAGTGTGCAAGCTAATGCTACTGCGGGTGTTTCAATAGTAACTTACACTGGTAACGGAACTAATGATGCAACAGTAGGACATGGCCTCGGTGTAGCACCGAAAATGATATGGGTTAAAAGACGTGATGGTGGCACAAGAGATTGGGTTGTATTTCACACTTGGATGGGTAGTAATAAAGAACTTTTTTTAAATACAACGTCAGCACAAGCAGCGAGTAATTATTGGAGAACATATCCAGGGACATCAACATTTACATTAAGCAGTGATAATTATGTAAATGGAAATGGTGAAAGTTATATTGCGTATTGTTTTGCAGAAGTATTAGGATATTCTGCTATAAATTATTGGTCAGGCACAGGTGACACAAGTGGATCTTTTGTACACACAGGATTTAGACCTGGTTGGATTATAGTAAAAAATTGGTCTAATACATCTGATTGGCAAATATTAGACACAAAAAGAAGATTTTTAAGCACGACTGCTGCATCTACAGAAGAAGCTTTTAACAGAAATCTTTACAGATTAAAACCTAACTCAAATCAAGTTGAGGATACACAGATTGACGTAGATATTTTATCTAATGGTTTTAAAATTAGAACAGCATCAGCTGATTGGAATGCTAGTGGTGATAATTATATGTGGTATGCTTCAGCTGATCAACCAGTCGTAACAAGCGCAGGAGTTCCAGGAGTTGCTCTATAATGACATCAGAATTAAAAGTAAATGTAATTAAAAAAAATGATGGATCAACAATTACGATTGGCGAAGCTGGTGATACAGTAACTATTGTACCAGGTATTACTGCAGCTTCATTAACATCAGGTATTTTACCAATAGCTCGTATTGACGATGATAGTATTACAAATGCTAAACTCGATAATAATTCAATTACTATAAATGGCTCTGCAGTTCAATTAGGTGGATCGGTTACCGTTGGTGAAACAAAACCAACTATATCATCTATAAGTCCTACAGTCATAACTAATGACGCAACTAACGTAACTATTAATGGCTCTAATTACATTTCTGTGCCAATAGTAGAGGCAGTCAATTCTACTGGTGGAATCACTGCTGCAAACTCAATTACATTTAACAGCTCAGCTCAATTAGTTGCAAATTTTACATTAGCAACTGATGGTACATACTTTATTAGAATCGAGAATAATGATGGTAACGCAGTTCGAAGTGGGTCAGCATTACTAACCGTATCTGACGTGCCAGCTTGGCAAACTTCTGCTGGATCTCTTGGAACTATAAATGCAGGAGGAACAATAAACTTTACAGTTTCAGCTACTGATGCAACTTCTTATGCTATTACTTCTGGCGCTTTACCTGGCGGCGGCAGTTTAAATCCATCTACTGGTGCGATCACAGGAACTGAGAATGCTGCTTCACAAACAACTACATATAACTTTACCATTACTGCAACGGATGCTCAGTCACAAACTGCTGCTAGAGCCTTTGCAATTACCGTTTCTGCTGGTATACAAAATTCAATGAGAATGGACGGTAGTTAATGAGTTATTTATCAAGAACACAAGTATCATCATCGAATGGTGGTAAAATTAACACATTATCTATGTGGTTTAAAAGACAAGGCATTAAATCTTCAGGAACTCAAACTTTATTTGAAGCTAGAGTTGATGGCAACAACATGACTTCAGTAATATTTAATAATGATAGATTACAATGGAGAACTGAAAATAGTGGTTCAACTACTGGTGATGTAATGACATATAGAAAGTTTAGAGATTCAAGTGCTTGGTATCATCTTGTAATTCAATGTGATACAACTCAATCCACATCATCAAATAGAGTTAAGATATATATTAATGGCATACAAGAAACAAGTTTAGAAACTGCTACTTATCCTTCTGAAAATTATTACAGCTATTGGTGCGATAATAATACAGTGATGACGGTTGGAAAGAATGGTGGAGTTTACTCTGGTTACTTAGCAGATATAGGTTTCTTTGATACTCAAATATATGCTCCAACTGTTTTTGGACAAACAGGTTCGAATGGACAATGGACAGCAAAAACTGAATGGTCTGGCGTATCTTATGGTAATAATGGTTTTAGATTAAAGTTTGAAAACGCTGCAAACATGGGTCTAGATAGTAGTGGTGAGGGACACAATTTTACAAATAGCTCAGTTCCTAC
>VTLG01010639.1_pt1 | contig 16797 bp, 9 predicted proteins | sample 4694571 | NCBI WGS metagenome assembly VTLG01 (sample SAMN12604809, study PRJNA352737) | marine metagenome | biome: ENVO:00000447; feature: ENVO:00000209|ENVO:00000569|ENVO:01000036; material: ENVO:00002151; isolation source: viral sequences binned using virsorter ...
GTAGCTAAGGTGGTTGTTGCTACTGCTGCCACAGCTGCATATGTTGCAGTTGCTACTATTTCAGCAGTTGGCAGAGGTAATTGTATATCTAAAACAGGTATGTCTAATTTAGGTGGTGGTGGAGTTTCTGTTTCTGTTTTAATTTCTTCAGTATCTTCTGGACGTTCTAAATCGCTAGGTGGAACGATTATCATTTTATAAGATGGAACGTCAGCTGTAGGTAAAGGTATACTGACTGTATCTATAATTATAGGTTCTGGGACGGTGATAGTGGGTAATTCCACTAGCTAGGTTCCGTCGGCCAAGTAACTGATGATGCATTTAATTCACCATTAGAATCAACCGTTGGATTTGCACTAGCCGGTAAATCTCTTAATGCTTGTCTATATGTTTTCCAAGCATCTGTAAGTGTTACATCAGAACTAGCTTTCCAATCACAGGCGTGTAATTTTTCATCCCTTTCAACTCTTAAAAGTCTCATAGGTTCTGCATTAGTTAAACTTGTAACCTTTGCGTCTATTTCAGACTCAGTTGGTTTTGTAGAACTATCACTCCAAGTTAAATCAGAATATTCATATCCTTTCCAACTCCAAGCTGTGTTTGGTTTTAAATTTGATAAAGCCTTATGTTTGTCATATATCATGCTGCTATCTCCATTGCCTGTACCTGATAAGGGTTGCCATCACTAGTAACTGTGGCTGTACCACCCGATAATCTAGCTAAAGTCACAGTATATGTTTGAGCACTTGCAGTACTTGGTGAATCAAGTTTTTGACCAGAAACATGTACACTTCTGTATTGTGCATCACCAGAACCCTGTTTTAAACTCATTATTTGAGTCCCACTTGAACTTCCTCTATATACTTGAATCCATACTTTTGAATTAGTTCCGGGTTGAGCTTGACCTGAGAAGGTGACAAATACCATTACCTTATTACTTGAACTTGCTGGGGTTATAGATACAGTAATCAAGTCAACTTCATCAGCTGATGTGCTTACAGTAGTGCTACTTGTAGCTTCTACTACTTGTAAAACTTTACCGCCGCCGGGTAAATTAGTTAAGTTTGCTCCACTAATGGCTGGTAAAGTTCCTGTTATGTTTGCAGCTGGTACGTTTGTTAAGTTAGTTGCACTAATAGCTGGTAATGTACCAGTTATATTGGCAGCTGGAACTGCTGTTAAGTTAGCTGCACTTGCTGCTGGTAAAGTAGCAGGGAATCTAGCATCTGGAACTGTACCTGATGTAAGATTACTTGCACTTAATGCTGTCAAGTCTTTTGCTGTGTTAGCTGCTCGTGCTGTATTTATAGCATTAGCTATTTTATCTTCAGTAACAGCATCATCAGCTAAAGCTGCTGTTTTAATTGTTGTTAATGCCATTATGATTTAGGATATTTGTTTTTTGTTTCCTGTATTTTTGCTTTCCAAGCATCAATGCCGGAATGATAGATTAAATCCAACTGATCTTTTACAGAAGGATATTCTGCTCTTCTTTTAGATTTATAACTATCATTATGTAAATCCCAAGCAGCTTGTAATGCAGCAAGTCCATCAGTACATTCTTTTTCTGTAGGTTTAGAACCTCCATCATGTACTATTAGGTTTGAATATATTTTATTAGTTGGATCACTCCAACCAAACCAACAACCTGATCTTACTGTTATTAAATAATGTTCAATGTGTGTAGGTCTCATTATGTATCTCCTAATCTTATAAAGATTGCGTATGAATCATTTTGTCCAGCTTGCCCAACCCAGTTAACACTATTATTAATAGTTTTAAATTTTACTTTATAATTTGAAGTATCTACAACATCAAATATATGACTAGCTTGAATAGAAGTATATAAATTACCACCATCATCATTATTCATATGCGAATAAGCGTGAGATACTGTGCCGTAACTGCTATTGTTTACAGTTGTCATTATATGAAGTTCAATATTATCTTGATCGCTATTTTTATATCCATACATTTGCATTTTAATGTACCAAAAACCTGTTGACGGAAAAGTAAATATTCCACTACTTTCAGAAAGAGTAACATTATTACTATTTGCACCCCAGTTTACAATAGGGTCAGCAGGTGCAGTAAAACCAGTATTCATTCTCCATTGTGCAAAATCTAAACCTCCACCGGCTGCTGCCCATGTTAAACCGCCAGTATCACCAGACTGAGCTGATAAAAAGTAACCATTAGTTGGTGAATTAGATACTTGTAATCTAGCTTCATTTACAGCTTCATCTGCAATAGCAGCTTGTACAACGGCATCATCTGCAATCAATGCTGATGTTATAGCGTCGTCTGCAATTAATGCTGAAGTTATAGCATCGTCAGCTATTAAAGCTGAAGTTATAGCGTCATCGGCTATCGCTGCAGTAACAACTGCATCATCTGCTATTAAAGCTGAGGTTATTGCATCATCTGCTATTAAAGCTGAGGTTATTGCATCATCTGCAATTTTAGCTGAAGTAACTGCATCGTCTACTATAGAAGCTGTTACTACTGCACTACTAGCTAGTTGATCTGCACCAACTGCATCGTCTGCTATTTTAGCTTGTGTGACTGCATCATCTGCAATCTTTGCTGTTGTTACAGCACCACTTGCTATTTTAGCTGCAGTTACTGTGCCATCTCCCGGTGTAGGAACGCTTACAGCAGATCCTACCTGTACTATAAATATAGAATCTCCACTAGCTAGGTTAGCACCAAATATAATAGTGTTAGAATCAACTAAAGCAAAACCTTCAGCTGGTGCTGAGGTTCCTGTGTTAGCTTTTTGTATAACACCGTTAATAGAAACAATTAATTGAGCAGCAACTGTTACACTAGCAGCAGAACCTGAGTTACTGCTTTCACGTAAGTCATATGTAGCAATACTACCATCTAAAGTAGGTGCTCCACTTCCACCAGCTGGACATAAAAATAAATATTTAAATTCACCAGTTGATGTAACTTCTTTCCATGCTGAAGTTGAAGAATCATATACCTTCATCTTATCAGCAGATGTATCATATACTAAATCACCTTCATCATTATTAGATCCGGGTTCTCCAGCATTTACACGATAACGAGCATTAAAATCATTAATATCATCAGACAGTTGTTTAACATCGGTTTCGGCTGCTAATAATTTATGATAATTATATGTGTTACTAGATCCAGTAGATGAAACCATTAGACCTACACCTGAGGCTAATGTTTCACTATATAAACTAGATGGAAAATTATTAATTGTTACGTTATCTGATCCGTTACCGGCAGTTCTTGCAGTAGTAGAACTACCACTACCACTAACAACAATACCAGCAGCATCTGAAATACTAATTACAACACCAGAAGATGGTTGAGATGTTGGAAAATTATCTTCATCTGCTATAACTACTATCCCACCAATAGGTGAAAGTTGTGCTGCAACATAATCTACAACAGCTCCTGATGTAGGAACGTGAGAATCACTATCAGATATAGTTGTTTGTTCACAACCTATTTTACCAATAGTAATTGCATCATCGGCTATTTTAGCTGTTGTTACGTTAGCATCTGTGATCTTAGATGTAGTAACAGAGTTAGAAGCAAGTTTGGCATCTGTAACTTGAGAACCGGCTATGTGAGCTGTGTCAATAGATCCGTCTGTATAATGTTCAGAATCTATAGCGTCGTCAGCGATCTTAGCTCCTGTTATAGCATCTGCAGCTATTTTAGCCGTAGTTACATTTAAATCTGCTATATGCGCTGTATCTACACTACCATCTGTGTAGTGTTCAGAATCTACAGCGTCATCAGCTATCTTAGCTCCAGTAATTGCGTCCGCTGCTATCTTAGCTGTAGTTACATTTAAGTCTGTAATTTTAACAGTCGTAACTGCATCAGATGCTAAATCACCGGCAACAATAGTACCATCAGCAATTTTTGCAGATGTTATTTGACTGTCAGCTATATGTGCTGTATCTATACTACCATCAACGTAATGTTCAGAATCTATAGCATCATCAGCTATTTTAGCTCCAGTTACAGCATCAGAATTAATCTTAGCAGTTGTTACAGAACTAGAAGCAAGATGAGCTGCATCAATAGAACCATCAGTATAATGTTCAGAATCTAAAGCATTATCTGCTATCTTTGCATTTGTTATAGCATCTGCTGCAATCATACCTGTTGCAACTGTTCCAGTATCTCCTGTTGTTACTACTGTACCTGTAGTATTTGGAAGAGTAATAGTTTTATCAGAACCTGATGGATCAGTAACTGTTAAAGTAGTTTCATATCCATCATCTGTTGCACCTTCAAATACAATCTTAGTATCCTCACCCATGGTAAGGTCACCAGTCATTGTATCACCAGTTGTAGATACTTTATCTTGATCATACTCCATTGCTTTACGTAGCAGTTGAAGTTGATTATTTGTTAAATCACTTGCAGTAATTGCAGATCCAGCTGTATAAGGTGCTTTCAGAGTAGGTGATCCTAAATCTGTAACTGGATAGATTCTAATTGTACCACTACCTAAATCAGCTCCACCGATATGTACGGTTTTGTCTGTTAAGTTTACGGTATATTCTCGGGGTGAGGCGGATTCATTTATTGTACCAGATTGATATGTAAGAGCAACACCTTCTAATTTAACTATGACTTCAGTTTCTTTGAACGTTTCAAAACTACCTGAATAGCTATAAGTATTGGCATTACTATTGTATATATCATTATATGCTCTGGTTAAACTTGTTATGTGTGCCATTTAATTTATTTCAAGTAGTTTGTTTAATGTGTCAGCATCCTGAGATTCAGCAGAAGAATCAATTTGAGTTTGTAATTGACCATCAAGTATAATCTGATCGTATGTACTTAACCTAGATTCAACTCTACTCATAGCGGTTCGTAACGCTGATTCAGTTAATTTCATAATTCTAGAGTATTCTTCTATTTGATCACTACCCCGACCAGTTCTACGAAAATGTCGCATAACGTCAGTATAACCAACTATTGTTTTACCCTCAGGAGTTGTATATGTTACTTGTTCTGCTTGTTTCATAATAGTTTGTAGCTCTCTATTAAAATATCCATCTTCTCCCATTAACTGTTTTAATTCAGATTTTTGGTCACTTGTATATTTTACTCCATTTGAAGCTACATTAAATTGTGGTATCATATCAAATTCAATATCAATTAAAAATTGACTTTCTTTAGATTGATTAGCAGTACCACCAAAACCAAATATAGTTTTAGCTCCTCTAGCTATTATAGATTCACCTTGTCTATTAATAGGTTTACCATCTATAAAATTAATTAAGTTAGGTTGAGCACCTAACGGATCTAAAACATCTAACCAATTATTTTTATTTCTTGCCATTTCTGCAACATCTCTATTATTTACTTCTCTTAATGCACCATATAAAATTTTACCTAATTCATTTCTGTAGCTAGATAAAGGAAATAAAGAGTTTTCCATTTGTGTACGCCATCTGACTACTGCAGCTTCATTACCACTTAAAATGTCAAATAAAGGTTCAAGAGATCCTAAAACACCTTGATCAGTAACAGCTCCTCCTAAAATAAAACCTTGTTTTTTTAATTGATTTTCAAGAGTTCCAGTTCCAGTAGCATCAAAATTATCTATTGCAGTAACTGTAGTAGCTAACCAATCTCCTAATGGACCTAAAAATTCATAGCTATGCCATTTACCATCAAGACCTTGAATAGTTTTTCTTTCCCATCCTTGATTATTTCTAGTTTTTTGTACTGAAGGATCATAATGTCCATAACCTCTAATACGACCTTGAGATGCTAAAACACCAGCTGCTATAACTGCTACATTTCCCATTCCTACACGACCTCTAGTCATATGCCTTAAATGTTGAAACTTAGCTTTTATAACATCTAACGAATCACTTTTAACATATTTACCACGCTTAGTTAGAGAGTTAATCATTTCTTCTGGACTAAAATCATCTAATTGTTTTAACCCCATTTTTCCATGAAATTCTGCATAATCACCTAAAAATGTTTGAAAAGGTCTAGGTGCATATTTACCAAACATATTAACTACATTCATTTGAGTACGAGGAAACCAAAGTATTGACCTTAATACTGGTACTCTTTTTAATATAGGGTTTAAACCTTTTACTAAATCTGTATTTAAGTTTAAAGCTATTTCACTTCTTGCATAATCTACAGCTTCTGATTTAATAAAACCATTTGCATCACGACCTTTGTTATGTATGTTTTGAAAAACTTCTTGAAATTCTTCTTTACCCCATTTACCATCAGGGTATTTCATTAACAAATCATCAAAAGCTTGTGCTTTATCTATTGCAACTTTTTGTGTAGCTTGTGTAAAGCCGTCTAATCCAGTCATAGCGTTAGGACCAAATCTAAACCAAGGATGTTTACCCATAGCATCTAATTCAGTTGCCCAGCCTAAAATAGACTCGGGACCATACTCACCTTTTTTGGCAGCAGCGGCAGCTATTTCTTCATTTAACTTCATATTACTTAACGTACCACCATCAAAATCTCGTCTAGTAAAATCTCTTACATCATCTGGACTAACAGCAGCTTTTCTGAACATTTTACCCATGTATTTAAAACCTTGTTGAAATGTATCACTAAAGCCAAAATACATATGAGAAGCTCGTCTTAGTTGCACAACATCCATTTCTCGTAGTGCTCCATAAAACACACTAACTGGTTCAGATATAAAACCACCAAAGTTACCATACATAGCTCTAACTGGAGTACCTAATGCAGACAACATATTATTGAATACATTACCCATAAAACTTTTATAAATAAAAGATGGTATCTCAGGTTGTGTATCTATGAATGCTTTGTTAAATGTACCAAAAGATTGTGTTATATGATTGTTAAGATCTTTAATAGTTCGTACATTACCGTCAGCCATTTCATATGCCATTCTTATTGCTTCAGCAAATTCAGGACTACTTTCTTGTATTCCTTCTAACATAGTTCTTAATTTTTTAGCTTCAGGTATTATTTCAGATAATTTAGAAGTATATTGTCTATCTAATTGTTTAATTAAATTAGTAGCATTAGCCGGGTCTGCTTGAATAGAAGCTAATAAACTTTTTCTACCTTTAAAATTAAAATCAGCAATTTTAGATTCTATTTCAAATAATTCTAAACGATCTAAAAATTGTTCGTTACCTCTAGCTACACCCTTAGAATCTTTTAAAATTCTAGCACCTTCTGCCATATCAGATATTTGACCTGCTTCAGATGTTAATAAATAAGCTGTAGTTTTATCTGTATTAATGTCTGCCCAATCTTTTAATATTCTTTTACTTGCTTTATCAACAGCATTCATACCAACTTTATTTAATTTTTCAACACCTTCTACAGTTGTTTTAAAGTTAGCTAAAATTTTATTTAATGATCCTCTAGGTAATGTAGGATCAGATATTATTTCTGCTAATATAGTACCTTCATTATTTATTTGTTTTGCAGTTAATAATTGACCATCAGGTAATTTAACAGAATATTTACCACCTTTAACTAAATCATCTCGTAAAGAATTTATAAGGCTACGATCTCTTATAACAGTATCATCTAAACCAGACTTACGAAATCCTTCAGTTAACATATTACCTAATCTACCAAATGTAGTACCAGTATTAGTTGCTATTTGAGCTTGATCTTTTGCTGCTCCTATAATACCATCAAAATCTTTTGTACGTATACCAGCTTGTGTTTCATCAGAAAATTGATGAATACCAACTGTAGGTTTGTTTACTTCTAATTTATTACTGTTTTTATAATACTCAGTTAATGAATTTAAATCTCTTTGGTACTTAGCTTCACCTCTTAAAATAGAATCCGACATTGTATTTGTTTCATCAAACACTTTAGTATCAAGAGGATCTATAACTAATTCATCTAGTTTTTTAGATTTTTTACCCGCTTCAGATAAATATTGTGTAACAGCACCTGTACTACGTCCGGCTCTTATAAGTTTAACAAAACCTTCGGCAACATTAGAATACCATCCAAATCTATAACCTTCTAAAACATTAGCTCTATGTTTTTGATCTGGACTTAATTTATCTGATGTCCAATGTTCTGGTATTAAATTATGACCCCACCATTTACCACGTTTCCATGATGTAGCTAAGGTGTCATTCATAGAGTTAACTTTATTTATAGAGTCTACAAAACCACCTACACCCATATCTAAACCAATTTTAGCAAAACGTTGAAAAGCTGGATTAGCACCTAACCTATATAACCAAGGAGCATATTTAGCTGCTATTTTAGATGTTTGTATTGCTTGTCCAGCAGCTAAAGTTTTACCTTTAAGTAAATAAAAAGGTAATATAAGAGAACTTATTTCTCTCATAGCTTGAGCACCTTGATCTTCAAATTTAGTTATCTTAGGTATTTCAGATATTTTTAAAGGTTGACGTATTGGTTTACTTGCCCAGTTACCTAAATCAGTTAACCAATCAATACCACCAGCAGGTACAGACATCATCTTTTCTTGGTTATAAAATGTACTACCTTGGTACATAAACCCTGAACCTTTATTTTTATTTTTTTCTGTTTCATATTCGGCGTATGATTTACCGTGGTATTTCATTGCCCAATCATTTGCTGCTGTATCCTTGTCAGGACCATCAGGTAATTTTCGCCATGCATAAAATGCATCATTGCGTTGTTTTCTTTTAGCGTAAGTATCACCTTTAAATGGTTTAGTCTCTACTACTTCCGTAGAAGCATTAGTTTGTGCAGATGCTACTAAATTTTGATCTGTTATATTTTTAACAGTTGTAGTTACAGCGTCAGTAACGCTTTCTGTATCAATGTTTAGATTCTGTATTTCACCAATTAAATTTTGATCTATACCCTCGTAAGGACTAGCCATAATTAATTAATCATAAGGATTGTCAAGTGATGCATCTATTACATTACTTGGTTGATAATATTCTTGGGGATTAGTTTCTACAGGTTGTTGTGTTGGTGTAGTTTCTTCTTCTATTGCTTGTTCCCAATATTTTTCTAATGCAGTTTTACGTTTAACAGCGTTAGCTTCGCCTATTGTATCTTCTAATGCAGGTACAACAGGTAAACAAGCTATATCTCCTGTACAACTATATGCTTTAAAACCAGCATCAGGACTGTATCTAATATAATCATCTATGTTTTCAGGAGTAGCAGTATTCTTTATTGTTTTCATAAATAGATCTTGACCGCCATCAGCAAAATCATTATGAGCTGTAGGACCGATTGCATCTAATAAAAAACCTTCAACTAAACCAGTAAACAATTTTGCATCAGGCATGTCATTTGTATATAAACCTTCAGCATTAATACCAAGTGACGGAAAATTGTCAGCTAATGAATAAGTAAATTTTTCAGCTGATTCACCAAAAGTAATGTGACTTGCTACATTTGCTTTATCACTATTAGCATTTATAGTAGCTGGTGCCTGTTCGACAGTAAAATGACCATCATTTATATTACCTAATAATCTAGCTTTCATAGCACGAGGTAAAGTACTAACTTCTTTAGCATTAAAATAATCTAAATATTCAGGTTTTAAATCTTTTTTACCGTTAGCTGTTTGACGAAATGCCATAAATTCAGCAGTAGTTAAACCTTCATCTGCAGCTATTTTAATTAAAGAGTCTGGTACATAACCTAATTTATCAAGTAAAGTATTGTAATCTACATCACCTTTAAATATAGTTTGTTCTTCTGAAATATAATAATTAGGATCAGAAAATTTATCTTGAGGATTAGAATATTTTGTTGTAACACCGTAATTTAATTCAGTTACATCTTCTTTAGACAAATCTTTATTATCTCTTTTTATTGTATATTCTGGTAATACATTAGGAAAATAACCGTTATTATCTTTAACAAATATTTTGTCTCTATCTTCTTCAAATTGTTTTACTTGCTCACTATCTTCACCATGTTTTGTTATTAATCCTTTTAAGGTATCATCCCAGTTTTTATAATCAGATCTTATTGTAGCTGAGTTTTTGTCAATCCATTTATTTGTTGCATCCCAAACTTGGTTTACGCTTAATTCAGGTTCGTCTCGTTTTAATTTTATAGCATAACCTTCAACTTGTTTCCAACGTTCACTAGCTGTAGGATTTAAAAATGTCCATAGAGTTTCTCCGTCTTTGTTAATACTTTGACTTTGATATTGTTGCCTAGCATTTTTAAAAAAAGGTTCTAATTCAGTTGCTATTTCTTTTTCTATTCTCAATGCTTCAGCTAAAATTGGATTGTCTTGTACAGCTAAATCTTCACCCTTTATTTTTTCAGATAGTCTTACACCTGTATCACCATTCCATTCAGTTAATAATGCATTAGCTGTAGCGTTTGCTTCTGGAGTTGGCATGTTCTTTATTTTAGATTCTAATGCTCTAAAATCAAAAGTATTAGACCCTTTACTGTTTAAATCGTGTAACACAACTAAACCAGCTTGTAAATCTTTTTCAGATGTATACTTACCACTTGTTACATCTGCAACATATTGCTCAGATGCTTGTTCAAGTTTAAAGTCGTTATCTTCTTGTATCCTTTCACCTTTCTTTTTAAATGCTTCTATAGCTGAGTTATACCATTTACCTCTACTACCATCTGCATTCTGTCCTGTCCATTCTAATGGTCTAGCTTCGGCTAATGTCATTTCTTTACCAGACATATTAATTTTAGTTTTTAAACCTAACTCAACTATTTTGTCAGGAGTTAAAATACCATTCTCAATCATCTGTGGTAAAACTTTTTCATTTAATCTTTTCCACGCTCCAGCATAATTTAGTTTTTTACCTTTACTATCATAGCCTGAATACAGAGAACCAAATAAATCTAAGAAAGATTGTGGTGTTTTTTGATTAGCAAATGCTGCTGTACTGGTAGCTATATCTTCTTCAGCTAATAATATCTTATGCTCATTTTGTAATGCTTTAAATGCTGCTTGGTTAGATTCTAAAATTGATTTAGCAAAACCACTACCACCACGTTCAGTAGGCAACTTAAGAAAATCTTCGTTATATTTATTTATATTATGAATATTAAAATATTCTCTTGTTAAATGTCTATTGGCTGCCCATTTTTGTTTAAAAGTTAAATTAGGATCATTGACTTGTATTTTAACAGGTTGACCATCAATAACAGCTTCAAAAACAGTATCATCATTTAATAGTCTATTAGCTTTCCATGAATCAAACCTTTGTGCAAGGTTAGTTAATTTTTGTTGTTCGTATATTCTTTGTGCTTTACCACTAGAAAATTTTACTTCATCAATAATATTACTAGGAGTACCTTGGTTTTCAAGATTATTAGTAAATTCAGAAAATTTATTTTGATCTTGTTGTGTTTGTAATAAAGTTTCCGATGCTGCCTTTGCTTTATCAGAATTTAAATATTCATCAAACCCAGCAAGATTATCTATACCTGCAAGGTATGCTTCGTTAATTTGATCTTGTTCTCGTTTCTTTGCTAACTTACCCACTAGGTCTGAACCTAAGTTTCCAGCTAACATATATAATTGACCTCGACGTTCTAGTTCTTTAGATTTAAACTTAGCTTCGTCAAGATTATAAGTTTTAATTTCGTTTAAAGTTTTCCAGTTATTAGCTTTTAAACCAGAGATTGTTTGACTAAATGACATAATGTTTTATCCTACAATGTCTCCACCTAAAATATTGCCTTCGACTACTGGCGAATCTAGTATAGATGAATTAACGTTAGTGTTAAATATTCCGGGATTACTACTAAATAAATTAGTTCCAAAACTATTGACAGCTGATCCTGCAATACCTAATATCATACTAGCTGGACTTGGTGAACTTTCTAAAGCTGGAGGTCTAGGTGTAAATCCGGGAACTGGTGATCGCCATGTTTTTTGGAACGCAGCTCTACGTCTACGGTTAGCGTCGTTAGCAATAATTTCTTTTTGTAATTCAGATTTATCTTTTGACATCATAGCTTTTTTCATAGATTTAGTTAAAGCAAAACCTACTTGTCTTACACCTTCATTAGCTAAACGAGAAGCTGTTACACCAGTCTGAGTACCGGCATATTCTTTTCTGTATAGTTCCTGTAAAGCTTCAACATTATAATTAGCATGCCTATCAAAAGCTTGTTCAGCTGCTAAATCTTGCTGTCTCCAAGCATCGGCAGCTTGTCTAAATATATTGTCAAAAGCTATCTTAGTATCTTGTTGTTCATTTTTCCATTGAACATTATTAAGAAGAACATCATTGTAATATGCAATGTTATCTTCTCTAAAGTTTTGGAGTCTTGCTCTGTTACGTGCATTAGTTGCGGCACGTTGCGACATATAGTTGCCTACTTGTCCGGCTGCTTGAAGACCAAATCCGACTGCTGGGTTACACATTTAATTTACAAAATTCTATAAAGGTTAGTTGATTAGGACCATACTTAAGTTCCCTTAAGAATTTGAATCCTAGAAATTGAAGAAGTTTAAGATGGACGGTGTTACGTTTATCGACAATATTCCATAGTAATGGTTCTCTTCTTTTGTCAACAAATTTTTTAGCTTCTCTAGCAAAGGTATGAGGATACTTTTCTATTTCGGGTGTACAAAGCATCCATATCAAACCATTTTCTTGTACTCCAGCAACTCCGGCAGTCTTGCCGTTTGGAACTGTAAAGTAGACTGTATCGCCGTGCATAGCGTCTCTAGGGATAGAGAAAAGAGGAAACTGACCATGACCCTCATAAATCTCTTTAAAGTCGTCACAGCGTAAATTAGAGGCTACGTTCATTGCAGCCTCCAAAGTTATTGGATGGAGGTATTTACTCATTTATTTTTATTAAACACGTTGGTAGAATTTAGAATTATAATCACCTTCCCAAGTCATGGAATTTAATGTAGCTGGGGATGGATGGGTTGAGTTTAAATGTACACTTAAATTAGTATTTCTATCATAGACTGGTATGGTATGTACAAATTCTTCTGAGACACTTAATGTATTAGCAAGGTAAGAATCCCAATCTATTGATTCATATGATTGATTATAATCTTCTCTGCCTTTACGTTTTAATGTAACATCAATTAAACCTACAGAACCAAAAGAAAAGTTTAATCTATGAACAACTAAAGATCCTCTAGTTTCAGATTTAATACTTTCACCAGATGCTTGTTGTATATAAATTGTAGGTAACTCTACTTCCATTTCATATAGATAACCTAAAATAATATCTAATCCAGTCCACTCACCATCCCATACTAGATTGCTACCATCAACTGTAGCTTTACTAAATCTACCAATATTGTCACCAGCTGTTTTACAAAAAACCGCCAGTTGTCCAGAGTTATCATAACCCGTAGGTTTAGTCATACTGGTTTTATTAGTAGCTGGGTTGTAAGTTAATGAAGCAGAACCTATAGATGATTTAGTATCTAAATGAATTAAATAGTCTAAAGGTGCTGTACCTACAACTAAAGTATCTGTAGCTTTTTTAATATCAAATGCTTGCATTGAATAGGTACTGCCATTTTTTAAGATAGCATAATAAGTATCATCCATCATACAATGAAATGATACAGTACCGGGAAGTTCCCATCTAAACCATGCTGATTGAACTCGTCGTTCACCTTGAGTATAAAATTTATAACCCCATACTTCATTTTTATTTTCTGAAGCAAACAATACCATTTGACTTTCTGTTGATTCAGCAATCATGGTTATATCATCTGGAAATAGTTTAGATATAGTTCTTGTTTGTTCTATGACTTGAGGATCACCATCTCTTCTAACATCAGCCATTTCATGGAATCTAGTACGTTTAGATGTACTGTTTAACCAACCAGCTGTTTGACCTAAAGTAAATGGTTTAGTTTTTGGATTAAATGCATAAGATGATAAAAAAGAAACAATAGCTGTTTCAGGTGTTAACTGTGCTTCATCTGTTTTTAACAAAAATTGTTGAGATGCACTAAACAATAATAATCCTGCTTTAACTTCAATCGCATCAAATAAATCTGTTGGATATGTAGATGTAGATTGTAAATCAATCGGGTCAGCATTAGCAATAGTAAACGCAGTTTTTGCCCAGAAATTATGAAAGTCATTAACTCTAGATAATATAACATTATTACCACTTAATAAACCTATTCTATTTCTAAAGAAAAATATTTTATTTATTTTATTTCCAACAAATGAAGGTTTAGGGTTAGTTAAATCATCTCCTACATCTCTATCATTCCATGATGGGTAATCAAATTTGAAAGCTCCATTACCATAGTGTGTATTAGACCCACCATTAATACTAAAATATCCATGCGTTAAAGTCTGTGCATTATTTCCTGTACCTGTAAGATTAACAGCTACACCAGCGTTGGCATTAGTAAGATCAGAAGCTAACGCTATATTGTTATCACTAGCTTTAATAACATAATAAACTGTATCATCTGATAATCCTGCTAAAGTTGTACCTCCACCATTATCATATAAAACTGTATCACCTGTAGACAAACCATGGCTAGTAATTGTAATTTGTTCATTACTAACATTAACATTTGAAGTTGCTATTGTATGCTGTGTACTAGGAACTACTCTGGTAAGTTTAATAGGCATAGTGCTAGTATCGAATTTTGTTTCTAAACTAGGAGCTGCACATTCTTCCCATACACCTTCACCAAAACGATTTGGACGAAAAGTAACATTTCCAGATGTTGTTCCAGAAACTGAATCAGTTACAGTAAAAGTATTAGTAGTAGAGTTTGCTACAGTATACCAGCCATCAGTCCCTTCACCACTTGTAAAGTCTGTAATAATAGTATCACCATTAGATAACCCATGTCCATTTGAGGTTATAGTAACTGTTGTACCTGATCTAGCATAAGTTCCAGTTACAGAATTATCTTCAGCAATATTTTTTACTTTAAATTTTAAATAATAATCATCTTGATCTTCACCACTATTTACAACTTTAACAACATAACCATGCCTACAAGTTTTAGGTAGTTCATCTGGACTATTCGCTTCGTTAGTAATAATTTCCATTAACTGAGTTTCAGTTGTTGTTAAATTAAAAGCTGAAGTTCTATAAATATGTAATCCATTACCAGTTGTAGTAACAATTAGATTTGTACCACTAATAGCATCTATAGCATTTTTTATTCCAGCTAATATACTTTCAGCAGACACATTTTCTTCTGCACTAGATGATGAAGGTTCGGGACGTACTAAAGCTACATTAGCTCTTGCAGTTATAGCTACATGAGAGGTGACTTTTACTTGTGTTTGTAAACCTTTATTAGAGGTATAATCGTGTGTGTCATTAGTTGTCCAACCTTCTCCACCAAATTGTAAATAAGCATGAGGTTGATATGAATCATCATAAGCACTTGATACTGATCCCGGTTGTGGTACTGGTGTACAACGGCAATCCATTTCATATCTTAAATTACTTTTACCTGTACCTCCTGCCATATAAGAAGTTCCAGAATTTGTTGAAGTAGCACCAACAATATGTCTTCCCATACCTTCACATTTACCATCATTACTGTAGCCAGATATACCAGATGTATCGACATCTTCATCTGCTTCAATAGCAGTTGCTCGATTATAAGTTACAGTACTGTGATTAGTAGGATCAAATATATCTAAAGCATATTGTTTTCCATAAGCAATAGTTTTTAAAGCAACAAAAGCTTCATTAATTATAGCTGGTGTTTTACTAACTGAATCAGTTTTCATTGCTACAGTTTTATTTCTGTTAGCAAAGAAAGTAGTTTCGTTAATTGTTAAGGGTTGTATCTCATCTGAATTTGTATGAATTAAATATGTAGCTAAATTTGTACCGTCTACATCTGCATAGTCTATAGGTATTTCTGCACCATCACTACATCTCCAAATTTTAATTACACCTGTTGTTTGAACTTGTCCTATATATTGCTCATCTTGTTCTGTATAAATTGGAAACCATTTACCTGTTGCTGTAGGAACTATGGTTGATACCAAATCACTTCCGGGTCTTTTAATACAACCACGAGTAATGTCTGGTATTGCATTTTTAAGATCAACTACTTGTCCGGGAGATTTTAATTCATCTGGAAGTTCAGATATACCGGATTTATAGTTACCTATTTGTTGTGTAATACTTGCCATTAACGTCTTAATGCTCTATAAGGTTTGTAAGATTGATATGCTGAATCATCCGGCCAACCCATAAAGTTATGGTCACCTTGATTACATTCATATTCTAAACAAGAAGCTCTTGATTGTATTTCAAAAGTTCCTAACATTTGTTGTAATTGTGGATTAGCTACTAATTGTACAGCGGCTCTACCAGCTGCTTTATAAGTAATATATCTTTGAAACGGTGCTGGAATATCTTCAAAGTTATATAAGCGAACAACATTAATATGAAAATGATCTTCGTTTGGAAATTCAAAAGTATGATTTACTTTATCATAAAGTTTCCATTGATTATCTGAATCTCTGCGTCTAACAAAATCTCTAGTTTTATCCCATTCATCTTCATTATCAATTTTAATATAAGATGCATCTATTATAATTTTATTGTCAGCAGCTACTACTTGTTTAATATGATATTCTGTATTAAAATGCCAACCTTCATTTTGTACATCTTGATTAGATTCTTTTAAAAGATTATATATAAACGCTATTTCAGGATTACTATAATCTAATTGAGAGATTGGTGATTGACCTATACTACCCAAGATAGTATTAACTGCGGATAGTTCTGTATCGAGATCAACTGTTGTGGGAGTAGAAGTCATAGTGTTAATATTTGTGAATAAAAAAAAGGGAGGTTGTGAAACCCCCC
>VTLG01000226.1_pt1 | contig 16792 bp, 15 predicted proteins | sample 4694571 | NCBI WGS metagenome assembly VTLG01 (sample SAMN12604809, study PRJNA352737) | marine metagenome | biome: ENVO:00000447; feature: ENVO:00000209|ENVO:00000569|ENVO:01000036; material: ENVO:00002151; isolation source: viral sequences binned using virsorter ...
AAGATATGAACGCATGGAAAGAAGGCTTTTTAAATGGCCTAAGACCGCAAGAAGTCTTAACGGTTGATGTTTGGGCAGATAAATATAGAGTTCTTTCAAGTCGCGGTTCGAGTGAACCGGGGAAATTTCGCAGCTCTAGAACTCCTTATATCGTCGAAGTAATGCGGGAATTATCAACGGATAGTCCCACTCAAAGAGTTGTTTTAATGTTCGCCGCGCAACTTGCGAAAACGGAAACTATGAATAATTGGGTCGGGTACTGCATCGATTACGCGCCGGCTCCCATGCTTTTAATTCAACCCAGTCTACAAATGGCGGCGAGGCTGAGTAAACAAAGACTTGAGCCGATGTTGCAAGAAACGCCGCGCCTAGCCGATAAAATACCGCCTCCCAGAAGTCGAGACAGTGGAAACAGTCAATTCGCCAAAATTTTCCCCGGAGGGTTCCTTGCAATTGGTGGAAGTAATAGCGCCGCGTCACTTCGATCGATGCCGGCTCGTTATATCGGCCTTGATGAAATAAGCGCATATCCTGGCGACGTGGATGGGGAAGGCGACCCCGTAGCGCTTGCCGAAAAACGTGCTTCAACTTTTACGAAAAGAAAAATATTTTTAACCTCAACCCCGACAATTACCGACAGTTGCAGAATTGCGGCGGAATATGAGGCATCTGATCAACGCAAATTTTATTGCGGTTGTCCTATTTGTGGTTTTTATCAAGTCTTGATGTTTGAGCAACTTCGATTTGATTCAAAGAAATTAGACAAGGTTGAATATGAATGTATTTCTTGTAAAGAGCGATTTGATGAAACAGCTAAAACAACGATGCTAAGAAAGGGGGAATGGAGGGCAACGAAACCAGAGAACGCAGGAATTACCGCCGGTTTTTGGCTTAACGGATTAAATTCCCCCCTGGGCTGGCTCAGTTGGTTTGAAATATGTGATGAATTTTTAAAAGCAAAGGAAAACCCCGCGCTAATGCGTACATGGGTTAACACTCGAAAGGCGGAAACGTTTAGTTATGAATATCAGGCGAAATTAAACGCCGAGGCGTTGATGGAAACGAGGTCAGATTATTTACCCGGAACAATCCCTGAATCTGTTGTTTGTTTATGTCTGGGGGTCGATGTTCAGGGTGGGATGGGTTCGGCTACTTCGAGATTAGAGGTGAGTTGTTGGGGTTTTGCTCCTGATCCTTCGGGGTTAGCTGAACATATGTATTTAATAGATCACAACATCATTTACGGCGACCCGAATCAGGGTGAGGTTTGGTCGGGTTTAGATGTTTTGTTAAATGCTGAATATGAACATCCTAATGGTTCAACAATGAGAATCAACGGTTGCGCTGTGGACTCTGGCGGTTTAGCAACGCAGTCAGTTTATGACTATTGCATGAAACGCAGGTCAAAGGGTGTTATTGCAATTAAGGGTAGTAGCAGGCAAGGCGGCCCGATTATTGGTAAAGGTTCAAGGGTTGATATTAATTACAGCGGGAGAGTTAGAAAGAAAAGCGGGATTGTTTATCTGTTAAACACAGAAGATATAAAAGATAGGATATTTAGCAAGATAAAAGGGACGGGAAAGATTTTTTTTCATGCACAAACGACAGAGGAATATTTTAAAGAATTGACTGGAGAATATCGAACACAAAAAACAAATTCAAGAGGGTATCCCGTTAACACTTATGAAAAGAAACCGAATCAAGCCGTTGAAAAATTGGATTGTTGCGTTTACGCCTATTCTGCTTATGCCCTTTTAACAAAAACGGCTCCAAAGGGTCAATTCTTCGATATATGCGCTAAAAACCTCTTAAATTCCGTTAAATCAAATAAAACAAACGTAAAAGGCGCTAAAATTAATACGTCTAAGCAGCAAGGTTATGTTACTAATTGGTAAAGAATATGTGGGTTTCTAAAATTCCGGCGATTGTTGCCGCTGGCACAACAATTACCTGGCGTGATGACGATACGACCGTCCCTTTTGATCAACACGCTACAAGCGCAGACTGGACGCTGAAATATTACCTAAGAAGTTCTATTTCGGGCGCTCATACGGCAACAGCAACGGCGTATAACAGCGGATGGCAAGTCACCATTTCAGCAACCGATAGCGCTGGATTTAATGAAGGTGATTGGAGTTATGAGGCCGTAATCAGTAAGGGGAGCGAAATATTTAGGCTAGGCGAAGGGAAAATTCAGGTTAAACAAAGTCTTAGTTATACAGGGACAGCGGGGGCAATTGAGACAAGATCACAGAACAAGATAGACCGCGACAATATCAAAGCAGCGTTAAGGAAATTTCAAGATGGAATGCAAGAATATTCAATAGGTGGACGTACTTTTAAAAGATCAAATATTTCAGATTTGCATAGTGAATTAGACAGGTTAAACGCAATTGTCATGCGTGAAGATATAGCGGAAAAAGTGGCGCAGGGCTTAGGCAATCCAACTAGATTTTTCGTTCGTTTTTAATCATGGGATTTTTTAATCAAGCTATTTCCGACGTTTTCAATTCTGAACCGGAAGTGAAGCCAATTCCTAAACAGACAAAAAAAAGAAGTTATGAGGGCGGGAGGGTCAGTCGTTATAACTCCCGTTGGATGGCATCAGCTAATAGCGCCGATAGCGAATTACTTGGCGATATGGTCAGACTCACGGCAAGGGCGCGGCAACTATGTCGGGACAATCCTTATTGTCGTCAAGGTCAAAGAAGTTTTGCATTGAATGTTGTGGGCCAGGGGACGCGGATGCAAGCGCAAACCCGGATGAAGCGCGGCAATAAACTTGATAAAAAATTGAATGACGTTATTGAACTTGAATGGAAAAAATGGGGGCGTTATGATTCAGCGTCAGCTAATGGACGTGATTGTTTCGCGGATATAGAACTAATTATTGCTAAACAATTATTTGAGGCGGGTGAAATATTCGTGAGGTTAATTAAAAAACCTTTCGGGCGTTCATCAATACCATTATCAATTGAATTATTAGAGCCTGAACAGTTAGACAGTGATTGGAAAGGACCAACAAAAAACAAAACAAATACTTGGCGATTAGGAATTGAACGCGATTCCTTTAATCGTGCCGTTCGATATGCGTTTTTTAAACAACATCCTGGCGATACTCCTTTCCCTGTTCCGGTAGGAGAAAAAAGACATATGTTTATACCTGCCGATGAAATTATTCATTTGTTTGTTTCCGATCGTGCTAGTCAGAGTCGAGGAATCTCGATGCTTGCGCCTGCTATGGAATCAATGCACCAATTAGCGGGGATGACTGAGGCAACGTTAATTAAGAGTCGAGCTAGTAGCGCTTTGATGGCATTTGTTCAAACGAATGACCCTGATGGTTTAATTGGTGATGGCGAAGTTTATGAGAATGAAAGAGTTTCAAGTTTTGAACCTGGGAAATTTGTTTATCTCAATCCGAATGAGACGATCAACGTTCCAAATTTAGATTCACCGGCTGGAGAATTTGAACCATTTAATAAAATTATTTTGCGTTCGTTAGCTAGTGGATGTGGTGTTTCTTACGAGTCAGTTAGTAAAGATTTTAGTGAGACTAATTACAGTTCGTCGCGCCTAAGTCTGTTAGAGGATAGGGATCACTACAAGATGATTCAGAAGTATTTAGAGGAAAGATTTTTACAACCTTTGTTTGATTTATGGTTAGAACTTGCCGTTTTAAGTGGAAATTTAGAACTGCCGAATTATGAGCTTGACAGGGATAAATTTAGAAAAGTGCGTTGGCTCTTTAGGGGTTGGGCGTGGGTCGATCCTCAAAAAGAGGTTCAAGCTTCTGTTATTGCAATTAAGGCAGGTTTAAAAACTCAGGCTGAATGTGTTGCAGAAATGGGAGGTGATATTGAAGAACTTTTACCAGCTAGAAAAAATGAAGTCGAGCAAGCCGAGCAATTAGGGTTGATATTTGATACGACTTTAAGCAATACGCCTAAACAGCAAAGTGAGGTTAATATAGATGAAAGTGATTCACCGACTAATGGAAAAAAAGAAACGTGATTTAGAAAATCAAATACAACATCGATCCGAACCCGTTAAATTTGATATAAAAGAAGATCGTACAATTGAGTTTCCTTTTTCAAGTACGAACCCAGTAAATAGGGGTGCATTAGGCAATGAGGTGTTAGATCACCGTGAAGGCGCAATCGATTTTTCACGTTTAAATGATGCGGCCCCTTTACTGTTTAACCATGATCCAAACAAGCCGATTGGCGTAGTTGAAAAAGCGTGGTTAAAAAATGAGCGCGGGTACGCCCGTGTACGTTTCAGCGATAATCCTTTTCCTTCTGAAGTTTATAACGATGTAAAAAATGGGATATTGCGCGGGGTAAGCGTGGGGTATTCAGTAAATGAGGTGGAAAGACTAGATGACGAAAAAGACAGTTATTTAGTTCGTGCGTGGCAGCCAGCCGAAATTAGTATCGCCGTTATCGCCGCTGATCCAGAGATCGGAATAGGAAGAGCAAAAGAAATTGATACCAATACGTCTAAACAGCAAGAATCAAGTAATATGACAACAGAACAGCGTGAAAGCGCCGTTGCGTCTCAGGACGCGCCACAAAATAGTAAACCTTCAGAAAAAACTGAAATGACTGACACCCCTGATTTGACAGTGGTGCGTGAGGAAGCTTCAAAAAAAGCTGCTTCCGATGAGCGCAATCGCATCCGCCAAATAAATGTTGTATGTAATGAACATCAACTAGGCGAAGAGTTAAAAGAAACCTTTATCGCTGAAGGTAAGTCAATCCATGATGTTAGGGATATAGCCCTTGAGAAGATCAAGGAAAGATCTCGCAAAGTTGAGTCAGTAGCCGAGCCTATTGATTACAGCCAAGAAAAAGGAGTTGACTACAGCATCGCCGCTGGTATCCGTGGCGCCCTTACAGGTGATTGGAGTACTAAAGAGGCTGGTTTTGTAAGAGAACTTTCACAAGAGGTTGAGCGTTCAGGCGTTAAACGTACTTCAGAAAGAAGTTTCTTAATTCCATATACTGCGCTATCAAAAAGGGCAACATACGTGACGTCGGGTTCATCAACAGGTGGGGCACTTGTAGAAACTGACTTGAGAGACGGCGATTTTATAGAGAATTTAAAGAACAACACCCTAATGATGGGCATGGGGGTTCAATCACTTCCTGGCCTCGTTGGTGATGTTCAAATTCCGCGTCGCGCCGGATCGAGTAGCGCTTATTGGCTTGCAAACGAGACAACTGCAATTACTCAGAGTGAAAGTACATTCGATCAAATCTCACTCCAACCAAAGACCGCAGGAGTTTTAAGCAAGTTCTCTAGGCAGACACTTTTACAAGCAACCCCTGGAATAGAACAGTTAATTAGAACTGATCTAAGCAACACTGTGAATCTTGCGGTTGACCTTGCGATTCTTAACGGCTCCGGTTCTTCCGGCCAACCCGTTGGAATCATGCAAACCAGTGGAATCGGTTCAGTTGCAGGTGGAACCAACGGCGCACAAATCACACTCGAAAACCTCATTAACCTTGAGAAAGAAGTGTTGATTGACAACGCTGGCGGGAACAATATGGGTTATGTGACCAATGCGAAAGTTTTGGCAAAATTAAAAGCTCTCAGGGCAGGCGGCTCCGCAGCCGGTGACGGTGCTTTCCTTTGGAACACTGATCTTTCTGCTAGAGGTCGTGGCGCAACTCCTGGGGTAGTTAATGGCTATCAAATCGGAGTTACAAACCAAGTTCCTTCAAACTTGACCAAGGGTTCTGCAAGTTCTGTTTGTTCAGCCGTTCTATTCGGTGACTTCTCACAAGCACTTGTTGGCTTCTGGGGTAACGGTATGGAAATCGCCGTATCAGATGCAGATGGCACAGACTTCACAAAAGCTCTTGTTTCTGTCAGAGCGTTGACAACATTAGATGTTGCAGTTCGTCAGGCAAGCGCCTTTAGTGCAATTTTGGATGTTTTAACTTAATGATTAGCGGGGTCGGAAACGGCCCCTTTTTTCTTATGAAAGTATTACTAACAAGAAATGTTGCCGTTAAAGGTCAGCATTTAGCAGAGGGAGAAACCCATGAATTAGACGATGTTGATGCAAATTATTTAATTCGTAATGGCAAGGCAACGGAATCCATTGATGCGCCTGCCTGTCCTCCAACTCCACCAAAACCTAAAAAGGTAAAAGCAAGTGTCGATAGCGAGTGATTCACTTTCAGCAATATTTAACCTTGATGAAACGGTTGCCGTCACATCAGGAACAAAAAACGGGCGCGGATATTTAGACCGTCCAACGACGGTGCTTGCTGGAAATGAAATCTTATCAACTGATTATGTTTTGCACTGTTTAGATTCAGTATTTGGATCTTTAAAATTTGGTGATTCTGTTTTAATAGAAGATGCAAACGGGGATGATGTTAGTTATACCGTTCGAGCAAATGAAGCTGATTTAGATGGTTTAACCCGTCAAGTATCTTTATCTAAGGTCTAATGACAACTAGACGAGAGCATATTTTAAACGCTGTAAAAAGTGCCTTGGCTGGTACTACTTCAGTCGGTACAAGAATTTACAGATCGAGAGTGACCGCGTTAACAGCGTCGGAAACGCCAGCAATGTTAATCTCTTGGAGTGGAGACAATGCGAGTCAAACAACATCAATTGCAACATTAGACTGGACGTTAGAAATTCAAATTGGTGTGATCGTAAGAGGCGATACCCCTGATACTGTTGCTGATCCAATCGTGGAAAGTCTACATTCAAAAATTATGGCTTCAACTTTAGGCGGCTACACAATGGACGTTATACCAACAGGAACCACGAACGAAAATTTCGAAGCTGATCAGCCAGGGGGCATTATAACTTGTTCCTATCAAATTAAATATCGGACATTAAATAATAATTTGGCGTCTGTCTAGGCTTAAACAGCAGATTTCGATTAATATGTAGGCATATTGTATTAATTGGGTTAGATGGCCGTTCTAAGAACTTCAAAAACCATATTGGCGGCTAAAAAAGAAAGCAGCTATGGATCAGCGGCGACCCTCGCGGGAACGGATTGCTTTTTAGTAACTGATGTCTCATTAACTCCATTAGTAACCGATGTAGTAGAACGACCAACAATTAACGGTTTCCCTGGCGCTAAACCTTTTATTCAAGCAAATACCCACGTTGAACTAAGCGCAACGATGGAATTAACACCGTCAGGAACCGCCGGCACTCCCCCCGATTACCTTGATCTACTTTTAGGGGCTGGTTTAGTCCATGACAATCAAGCCGCATTTAATAAATTTACGCCTGAAACTAATTTATCAACGGCTGACAGTTTAACGATTGGGGTTTATATCGATGGCTCATTACATAAGATGACCGGAGCAAGGGGAAGTTTATCAATATCGGTTGAATCAGCGTCGGCCCCACAAATAACCTTTACTTATCAAGGGGTATATGTTGCGCCATCTGCAACAACAAACCTAACCCCAACTTATGCACAATTGGCGCCATTAGTTGCCAACGCAACAAACACAACAGGCTTTCAACTTCACTCATACGCGGCGGCACTGCAATCATTTACGTTTGATCAAAATAATAATCTTTATTATTCAGAATTGGTTTCATCAACTAAGCAAGTAAGAATTACAGAAAGGGCAAGTTCTGGGGCTTGTACGATTGAATCAGTTGGTCTAGGAACTAAGAATTTTTATAATATTGCTAATTCAACAGCGACCGGAAATTTAACCTGGCAACACGGCCAAACAGCAGGAAACAAGATCACATTTTTAGCAAGTACAACCCAATTAGAAAATATTTCACAGGAAAGCAATGAAGACTATCAGATGTTGAATATTGGTTATCGTGCATTACCTAATGCGGGAAATGATGAGTTTGAATTAAAGTTCCATTAAATATTGCTTTACTTGTTAATTGGGTCTACTCTACTGTTTAGACGTATTTAATTTAAGTGCCTTTAGTTCTTGGTAAATCAGATACCTATTCATGGAAAATTGAAATAAAAGTTCCTATCGATAACGGCAAATATGAAAAGCAAAATTTTTATTGTGTATTTAAAAGAATAGATCAATCAAAGATCGAAGAATATCAAAAGAAATTAATGAACACGAAAATGGAAATAATGTTCGAGGCCGCCCGGAAGTTTGCAAAAGAAGTTGTTGTTGGTTGGAAAGATATTTTAGATTCAAATGATGAGCAAATACCTTTTACAGATGAGGCTTTTGATCAATTACTTGAAAAGCCATTAATAGGAATAGAAATCGCTAAAACTTATATTGATTCAGTTACAGGAGAGAAAACAAAAAACTAACAAGGGCGGTTGATTATATTTTTAGTAATAACAAAGATAATAAAGATGAGCTAGAGGCAGCCGCAAAAGCTTTTGGCGTTGTATTGCCTGAAACGAAAGAAGAACAATTTTATTTATGGCCAGAACACTTAAACGCCTTTGATTTATTTATTCGCTGTCAAACTCAATGGAGAATTAGCGGGTTGGGGCAAGTTACAGGTTTTTCATACGACTCAGTATTAGCCATTGCCAAGCTATACGAGTATGATGATCTCAAGTCGGTTATCGAAGATCTACAGGTCATGGAGATCAAAGCGATTGAAATTTTAAATAAGGAAAAGAAATAATATGGCGGCTAAATTTGACATGATTATCGCCGCCAAGACGACGGGGCAGGCAGCAATCAAAAGAATGGGAAACTCCATGCAGGGGTTACAGGGAAGATTGAAGAATGTTCGAATGGCAGCGTTAAGCGTCAACACGGCGTTTAAGGCGATGGCCTTGATATTGACGGCGGGGGCATTTAGTCGAGTTGTTACAGGTGCTATTAATCAGGCTGACGCATTTGGCAAATTAAGCAGGCAAACAGGAATTGCAGCGGATTCACTACAAGCGTATGTAAATGCGGGAAAATTAGCGGGAGTGGAACAGGCCTCAATCGAAAAGGGTCTTAGGCGTTTAGCTCAATCAATGCACGAGGCAGATCAGGGCGTTGCTACCTATTCTGATGCTTATAAGCAATTGGGAATATCGGTTAGAGATTCGGAGGGAAATTTAAAAGATTCAGAAGATGTATTAGCGGAAATAGCAGATAAGTTTTCGCGGATGGAAAACGGATCAACTAAGGCGGCTTTATCTATGGAAATATTTGGGCGATCAGGGGCGCAGTTAATACCAATGTTGAACGAGGGCGGCGATGCTTTAGAACGATGGAATTATGAAACGAGTGAAGGTTTTGCGGCAAATGCGGAATATTTCAACGATCAATTAACGATGTTGGGATTTGGTTTTGATGGATTTAGAAAACAATTATCGGATTCGTTGTTACCTGCTTTAAATGCAATCGTCGAAGCTTTTAGGAGTTTGTTTGAAAGTGGAAGTGATTGGGATGGATTCTTTAAAGCTCTCGGATTTGGATTAAGAACGATTTCTTTTCTTGTCATGTCAACAGTCGTTGCAATAGAAGAATTAATTCATTTAGTCGGAGCAATGGGGAAAAGATTTCAAAAAATGTTTGGGATGGATACGCAGGGGATGAACGAATCAGCCGAAAAATATAGAGAGGGCGTTGCTGAAAGATTCAAAAGGAATCAAGAGGCTTTTGGAAAAATTGTTAGTGGAGAGTCAGAGGCGGGTGATGCTTATAGCTTTAACAAAGGAACAGAAAAAGCGAATTTATTAGAAACGCAATTAGATAAAACTTTCGGCGTACAAATGCAATCAAAAATACAAACGTTTAAAGATTCAATTAAGTCCGTTGGTGAATCAATGGCTGATGTTGTGATTAAAGGAATAAAAGGGATGGAGGACAGTTTGGTTAATTTTGTGATGACGGGCAAACTGGAATTTCGATCATTAGCAAACAGCATTATTCAAGACATGGTTCGGATCACAATTCAACAAGCAATCACCGCGCCGTTTAGCAATTTTCTAGGTGGATTATTTAAAACACCTTCACCGGCTCCTTTTAAAAATGTTGTTTCAGGTAAAGCGATGGGCGGCCCTGTTATGGGTGGTAAAAGTTATTTAGTGGGAGAACAAGGCCCAGAAATATTTAGTCCTACAACTTCAGGAAACATTACCCCAAATCATCAATTAGGGAATACAAGTGTTGTTGTTAACGTGGACGCCAAAGGCGATAGTCAAGTTCAAGGGGATCAAGGGCAAGCTTCAGCATTAGGTAAGTTAATCAGCGCCGCTGTTACTTCTGAGCTAGTACGCCAGAAACGTCCTGGCGGTTTACTTAGCGCTGCTTAATTATGAGTACCTTTCCTAATATCTCCGCAAGCTACGGAATCACAAAACGTTCGAAACCTAATATAAGATCCGTTGCCTACGGGGATGGATATGTTGCAAGGTTAAATATGGGATTAAATCAAAATCCTAAAACTTGGAATCCTGTTTGGGAAAACATCACGGAAACCGACGCTGACACAATTGAAACGTTTTTAGATGCTCGCGCCGCTGATGCTGATCCTTTTACTTGGACGCCTCCCAATGAATCAAGCGCTAGTAAATTCGTTTGTGATGATTGGTCAAAACAAATAAATATTGCTGGCTTTGCAACTATTAGCGCAACCTTTACTGAGGTATTTGAACCCTAATGGCTGTTTCTGCGTGGGCTGCTAGTACGTCTTATAGTCTTGGCGATATTCGTCGAGGTGCTACCGATCAGATTACGGGGCTATTTTTTAAATGCACAACCGCCGGAACTTCGGCTAGTTCTGAACCTGCTTGGCCGACAGATATAGGATCAACAGTTAATGATAATAATGTTGTTTGGACTGCAATAAGTAGCATTTTTGAGGAACTTTCGAAACTCTCTCCAAGTGCAATTATTGAATTATTTGAATTACGCTTAATTAATAATTTACATGGATCGAATGATATTTATAGATTTCATAATGGTTGCAATGTTGATGCAACTTCAAATATTACATGGGACGGAAACCAATACAGCAGGCTACCAATCATGGCCGAAGGCTTCGAATATTTATCCTCTGGAACTTTACCCCGTCCAACTTTAACAATTGCAAATTTAGATTCAACAATTACAGCTTTATTAGTGACTGTTAACGCTACAACAACAGGAAATGATTTAACGGGTGCGGAGGTTCGAAGAATCATTACTTGCAAAAAATATTTACCAGGAGAATCAGCGGAAGATTCTAAAGCACAAAGACCAGTTGAAATATGGACAATTGACCGTAAATCCTCAGAAAATCGCGACGCGGTGCAATTTGAATTAGCAAGTAAAATTGATCAACCTGGGGTGAAGATTCCACGCCGTCAACTGATCGGCAATATTTGTCAATGGGGGTATCGATCAAGTGAATGTAGTTATACAGGTTCAAATTATTTTGATACGGATGATAACCCAGAATCTTCTTTAGCTAATGACCGTTGTGGAAAAAGGGTGAGTTCTTGTAAAAAAAGATTTGGAGATAATAACCCCTTGCCTTTTGGCTCATTTCCATCGGCGGGGAGAAATAGTTGAATTTAACAGAAACAATAAAAGCACAGGCGCTAATTCACGCGAAAGAAGTTTTCCCGAAAGAGGCGGTCGGATTATTGCACGTCGTAAAAGGAAAAAACAGATATTTTAAATGTGAAAACATAGCGGCTACTCCTGACGAACATTTTATTTTAGATCCAAAGGATTATTTAAAAGCAGAATCAAAAGGTTCGATTACCGCCGTTATTCATAGCCATCCGAAAACGAATCCATTGCCAAGTCAGGCGGATAAAGTCGCCTGTGAAAAATCGGGTTTACCCTGGTTTATTGTTAACCCTACTACGGAACAATGGGCATCATATAAACCGAACGGTTGGGAATTGCCTTATGTGGGGCGTGAGTTTTCGCATGGGGTTATTGATTGCTATTCCCTCGTAAGAGACTTTTATAAAAGAGAATTTGGTTTGGCTTTAAATGATTACGCAAGGCGTGACCAATGGTGGTATAACGGGGAAAATATGTATTTAGATAATTTTACAAAAGAAGGTTTCAAAGCAATCGATATAAAAGAAATTGGATATGGGGATCTATTTCTAATGAATTTAGAAAGTCCCGTGCCTAATCATGCAGCTATCTACTTAGGCGAAGACAATAAAATATTGCATCATGTACAGGGTCGATTATCGTCTAGAGACGTCTACGGCGGCTATTATCAAAAGATGACGGCAAAGGTTTTAAAACATGAAAGTCGTTAAGGTTTACGGCGAATTAAAAAAAAGATTAGGCGGTCAAGGAACTTTTAATCTTGATGTTGCTACGCCTGCGGAGGCAATAAAAGCATTAACGATAAATTTTCAAGGATTAGATAAGTGGATGATTGACAGCGAACAGCATGGGGTCGGATATAGGGTTCAACTAGGGACAGAAATTGTAAAAGAATCTGAAATAGAAAATTTACTTTTCCCTTGGAGCGAAAGGGAAGTTTTTTCAATTACTCCGGTAATTACTGGCGCAGGTAGAGGGTTTGGACAAGTTCTTTTAGGTGCTGCATTGATTGGGCTTTCGTTTGTTGCTTTCCCAGCATTAGGAGGGGCTTTCGCGGGAGGTAGTGGCGCGGGACTTTCGGGCGGGGCTATTTATAAAGCAGGAGCATGGGGTTCAAAGGCTTTAGGTGCTATTGGTCTGTCTATGGTGCTCGGCGGCGTTTCTCAAATGCTTTCACCTCCACCCCCTGAATTAGATATGAAGCAAGCAACTAAACTGCAAAATTACAGTTTTAGCGGCGTGATAAATACGGCTCAGGTTGGCACAGCTATCCCTGTTGCTTATGGACGTGTCTTTGTCGGTTCTACCGTTATTAGCTCCGGCTTAGATGTCGATCAAGAGGTTTAACGATGACTGAGATTAGAGGTGCAGGCGGAGGCGGAGGCGGAAAAGGTGGCGGCGGTAATCGTACCCCGACCGAGGCAGATGATTCGCTTCAGTCGGTACAAATGGCAAAAGTGTTAGATGCACTTTGCGAGGGGCCGATACAGGGTTTAGATAATGGTTATAAGTCGATTTATTTAGATGGGACTCCTGTTCAAGATTCATCAGGAAGTAATAACTTTTCAGGTTATACGATAGTTACTAAGAACGGAACACAAGATCAATCATATATTGCCGACCTTAAGGGAAATGAGGATGAGGAGCCTGTTGGGGTACAAGTTACAAATTCAACCTCAATTACTCGTCAAATCCCTTCTTCTGAAAACACAACAGACAGAGTTAGAGTCACGATAAAAATTCCGATTCTTAGGAAAGTAGAAGAGGATGGAGATATTGTTGGAAATTCTGTTCAAATTAGGATTGAAGTTCAATACAACGGCGGCGGATATAGCACAGTTAAGACAGACACCATTAGCGGTAAATCTAGCAACTTATATTTAAGAGATTATGTGTTCCCTTTAACAGGTGCATTCCCTGTAGATATACGAGTTGTAAGAGTGAGCGCTGATGATCCTAATACTCGACATAGTTCGCAAACTTGGTGGGAAAGCTATACAAAAATAATTGATGAAAAATTCAGATACCCAAATACGGCTTTATGTTTCCTTCGCTTTGATAGTCGATCTTTCAATAATATTCCATCCCGTAAATATTTAATACGTGGAATCAAAGTAAAAATTCCGAGCAATGCAACCGTAATTACTTCAACAAGTCCGGGCGTCGGTGAATCTCAATTAGGGCGTTTAACTTATAGCGGTATTTGGGATGGAACCTTTCAGGCTGCTACTTGGTGCGCTGATCCGGCTTGGTGTTTATTTAACTTGATGACAGATGGTCGATATGGGGTAAATCTTCCAGAGTCATCTTTGGATAAGTGGGATTTTTACAAAATCAGTACTTATTGCAATGAATTGGTTTCTGATATGAAAGGGGGTCAGGAGCCGCGTATGTTATGCAATTTATTAATTAATAGTAGAGAAGAAATCTATTCAGTTATTCAGCAAATGACCTCTCTGTTTAGAGGTATTAGCTATTACGGCGCGGGTTCCGTCGCATTGTTGCAAGATTCCCCTTCTGATTCTTCTTACATTCTCGGAAATGCCAATGTGATTGAGGGATTATTTGAATATTCTGGAAGTTCTCAAAAGGCTAGACATACAACTTGTTCTGTTGCCTGGCAAAATTACGAGGCATTAGGTGAGGTCCAATTTGAATATGTAGAAGATGCCGACGCGATTAGCAAATACGGAATTATTGAAAAGCAAGTGAAGGCGCTCGGCTGTTATTCTCAGGGGCAAGCTCACAGAATGGGCCGATGGCTTTTAAAGAGTGAGCAGCTATTAACTCAGACTTGTACGTTTTCCGTTGGCATTGATTCGGGTGTTGTTTTGCGCCCTGGCATGGTTATCAGTATTGCTGATGAATTAAGAACATTAGGGAGAAGATCAGGAAGAATTAGTTCAGGGACTACTAACTCAATTGTTGTTGATAATTCTGAGAACTTATCGAATATAAATTTAGGTTTGAGCCCAACTTTGTCGGTCATCATGCCAACCGGTTTAGTAGAAACAAAACCAATCCCGTCAAATGGGATAAGTGGAACAACGATAAATATTACAGGTAGTTTCTCGGAGGCTCCAACGGCTCCGAATCTTTGGATGATTCAAACATCAGGCGCAGAAGCTAAACCGTTTAGGGTTATATCTGTCACGGAAAGTTCTGAGAAGGATACTTTCTCAATCACAGCGCTCGAATACAATGCAAGTATTTATAATTCTGTCGATACGGGTGATGACGTTGTTTTAAGAAATTACAGCAATTTAACTTTATCTCCTAGTAAAATCACTCAGCCAAGAGGGAACCAATTTTTATATTCAGAGGGTCAAGGAATTTTCGTTGGATATGATTTCGATTTTCAACATGATCGAAAAAATGTTAGTGAGTATCGAATTAGCTGGAAAATGGAAAAAGATAATTGGCAAGTAATAACAACTTCTACTCCATCAGCAACGATAAGAAACGTAAGGGCCGGATGGATTTACATTCAAGTACAAGCATACAATTCATTAGGGAAAGGAAGTCAAATCGTAACCCATGAGGAATTGTTGGAAGGAAAGGCAGCGCCGCCAGAGGATCCAACCGGTTTTACTATGATCCCCACTAATGGACTTGCTCGACTTAGTTGGAATCAATCCCCTGATTTAGATGTAACCGTTGGAGGACTTATACGCTTAAGGCACTCGCCAGATTTGGAAAATGTTACATGGGCTAAGGGCACAAGTATTCACAGCGATTTAACTGGTACAGCTAAAGAAGCTTATGCGACATTAAAAACGGGAACTTATTTAATGAAATTCGTTGACGCGGGTGGAGTCGAGAGCGTTGGTTATGCGGGTATTGAATTTACAAAGCCGGATTTAGACGATATGGAATCGTTAACTATCCAACAGGAAGATAATTCATTCCCAGGAACAAAAACAAATTTATTAGTTTCGGGGGGTGAGTTATTACTATCTGCTGATGGTGGTAGTTCTGGAGGGAATGCAACTCTTAATACATCAGGAACATATTTATTTCAAAATAATCCGATCGGTTTCGATGATGTTTATTCCATACGCCTTGACAGCTTAATCCGAGCAAGATCGTTTTTTCCTTATGCTGATTTTGTTGATACTTGGCCTGATTGGGATAATCAACCGAGCATTGATGGGGATACCCCGGCAAATTGTGACGTTAAGTTATACGTTCGAACAACTCAGGTAGCCAGCCCTTCGGCTAGTGATTGGTCAAGTTGGAGGGTTTACAACAACGCGCAAATTAGTTGCAGGAAATACGAATTAAAAGCTGAATTTACAACAGGTTCAAATTTAGAACAAATTGCAGTTGATCGTTTAAGGGTTCAGCCAATGATGGGAAGACGTACAGAATCGGGAAGTAGCAACACTTGGTCTACAGGTGATGTTACTTTTAATTTCAGCAAGAAATTCGCGGCCACTCCTGCAATTGGTATTAATTTTAGTGCTACCACTACGGGGGATTATTATACAATCGTCTCATCAAGTCAAACTAATTTTGTTATTTCGATCTACAATTCAAGTAATCAAAGGCAGTCCAGGGCGTTCACTTGGACGGCCACAGGATATGGAAAGGCTTAACTAATGGCACAAGTTTCAGTTGGTAATTATCCGATCCCAAACTCCACAGGGGCAAACGTAAGAGCCGATATTAATCAAAACCTTACTGATCTTTTTTCTACAAGTTCAGGATCAACACCCCCCCCCGCCGCTGGCTCTGCAACGGGTCAACTTTGGATAGATACAAGTACAACACCTGACACTCTGAAAGTTAAAACAGGATCAGGAACCACAGCGGCGAATTATACAACGCTTGGAAATATTGCGACTAACTTAGGTCATGCCACAGCAGCCAGTCCAACCTTTACCGGAAACATTGGGTTCCCCGCTGGATCTAGTTCAAGCTTGTCAATTAGAAACGCAGCCGATACTGATACAGGAATTTATTTTGGAGCGACAAACGAATTAGATATTAGGGCAGGGAATACCGATGCTCACACTTTCACTTCAACAGCTAGTGAACCAAAGTTACCATTAAGAGGGACAAATGGCTCAGCGTCAGCGCCCTCATTTAGTTTTGCTTCGGATCCCGATACAGGATTTTATAGGTCTAATGCTAATACTTTAGTCGCTACAACTGGAGGGGTTGAGAGGGCATGGTTTGATCTAACTGGTTTTCATCTTAAATCACAAAAAAGTTTAATTTTATATGATAACGACAATTCCCATCATCTCGGAATAAGAGCCCCTCAAAGTATCGGAACAAATTACACTTTAAC
>VTLG01002840.1_pt1 | contig 16791 bp, 8 predicted proteins | sample 4694571 | NCBI WGS metagenome assembly VTLG01 (sample SAMN12604809, study PRJNA352737) | marine metagenome | biome: ENVO:00000447; feature: ENVO:00000209|ENVO:00000569|ENVO:01000036; material: ENVO:00002151; isolation source: viral sequences binned using virsorter ...
AGAGATTGAAAATATGATGCCTTGGGAACGAGACATCTACGTTGGTCTTCTTCAACAACACCTGGAAGAAGAAGAGATGAAACGTAAACAACAAGAAGCTAATGCCAAGTACAACTGACACAAAAATATCTGCGACCAATTTGTTTGGGAAGGAGAGTAATACTGGGAAGTTGGCACGTATAGTAAGAAGTAATAAGAAGGGCATAGCAATTAATGCTAGGAAGATTACTATACTAAAAAATATAACAAAGGAACAACAGAAGCAGGATGCAGGTGACACTGTAGGTGATAAGTTACCTGGTGGTGGTGGAAGTTTGAAGGGTATCTTAGGGGATATTGCTTCGACGATGAGTGGTATTGTAACTACACTACAAGATCAGAATAAATTAGATGTTAGGGCTGCTGCTGATCAGAGAAAAGATGATGAGAAAAAGAAAAGAAGTTTAAAAGAGAGTGCAATAGAAGGAGTAAAAGGTACTATTAAGAAGGCAGCGGATGCAGTAACTAAACCTTTTATTAGTCTATGGGATCAAGTTATTGGTTTTATTACTACAATATTCACTGGAAGAATTGCTATAAAATTGTGGGAATGGTTTTCTGATCCTGCAAACACAGAGAAAGTAACATCTATATTCAGGTTCCTTAAGGATTGGTGGCCTGCAATAGTGGCAGGTCTTATTGCATTTGCTTCTCCATTGTTAGGTCCTGTAGGGGTAATAGCAGGGATAACTGCTTTAGTAATCTGGGGTGTTTCTAAAATTCAAGATGCTATTAAAAGTATTTTTGGATTTGGAAAGGCGATTGATAGTGAGTTAAAGAGTGGTTCAAAGCAGAATGAAAAGGATATGTTGGCTGCAGGAGATAATGCTAATAAGGGGATGGAGGACCAGATAAAGAAGGGTCAGCAAGGTCAACCAGAAGTATCTCCTAAGCAGACTGATTCTAAGGCATCTGAAGGTCAAAACTTTAATAAGGGAGGTCAGGTTCCTGGTAAAGGAGATAAGGATACAGTCCCTGCTATGCTTACTCCTGGTGAGTTTGTGATGAGTAAGGGAGCAGTTAATAAGTTTGGTGCTGGTACTCTGGCAGGAATGAATGCTGCTGGCGGTGGATCTAACTCAGCAACTATGAATGGTGAGGGTTTGATGGGATTCAGGGGTGGTGGTGTTGTTCCTGGTGATGATGAGGAGAAGAAACCTCAAGGATTGATGAGGGGTCTTGCTGGTGCTGCTGATTGGATGACGGGTGGTATATTTGATTTTGATAAGAGGGGTGGTGGTCTTGCTGGCATGATGGGTGGTGGAGGCGGAGGAGGAAATGAATTCGCTAAAGGTATGGTTAAGGAGCATGAAGGATTAAGATTGGATGCATATAAAGATTCAAAAGGATTCCTTACGGTTGGATATGGACATCTAATTGATAAGGGTTCTCCTCCTGACATTCAGGCATTGCAGGAAGGTGCTACGATTACTAAAGAAAGGGCAGAAAAATTATTTGAACAAGATTATAAAGAGCATGCAGATGCTGCTAAAAAGATTCCTGGATATGGTAAGGCAGATGAGAAGCAGCAAGCAGCATTGATAGATCTTACATTTAATATGGGTCCTGATTGGCATACAGATTTTCCAAAATTTACTGCTGCATTTAAGGCAGGTAATTATGAATTGGCAGGTGCAGAACTAGAGAATAGTAAATGGTATGGGGATGTAGCACGTAGAGCACCTACTATTGTAAGTTTGATCAAAGGTAAGGGACTTCCTCAAGGTTCATACTTAGGTGAAGGTGGAGGTACTGGTGTTCCTGGTGATGGTGGAGGAGGTAGGTATGAAGGAAGCACTTCTACTCCGGCAAATGTTACAGCACCTCCTCCTGTAAGTAGTATTGGTCCTCCTGTTAATACTAGTACAATGGCTATGGCACATACTCATGATGAAGATCAAGGTGAACAACCTCTTTCGCAGGTTGCAACTCCTAATTTACCTGAGTTTGATGCTGGAATGATGGTGTCGGAATATAAAATTAGAACTTTAGGGATAACGGTATAAGATTATGCCAATAGGAGGTGCATTAGTTAAGGGAATGATTGGGGGTGCTCTTAAAGAAAGAGCAAAGAATATTGGTAAGACTAAGGCTGGAAAGTTATTAGCTCGTGAAGGTAGAGTAATGACTGGCCAGCCCCAACCTAAGGCACAATCCGCACAGACAGTTCAACCTCAACAGACTCTTGCTCCTACTGCTCCTACTGTTGCTTCTTCTGGTGGTGGCGGCGGTGGGAGTAAATTTGCAACAGAAAAAGAAGCAGCGTTATCTATAAAGACTACTACCATTCAAGTTGCTACCCTTTTGAAGGGGTCCTATGTACTTGAAAAAGAACAGTTAAAGAATAAAAGGAAAGGAGACGAGAAGACAAAGAGAAAAGGTAGAGAAGGTCTGTTAGAGAAAGCAAAAGGAATGGTATCGGGATTTAAAATGCCCAAGATGCCGGGTAAGGGATTGTTAGATAGTGTCTTTGGATTTGTTGGACAATTAATTTTTGGCATGGTAATGATGAAGTTGGTTGATTTCTTACCAACTCTTCAGAAGATTCTTCCTACACTTGGGAAGATTGTTGACTGGGTTATTGATGCTGGTGGATTTATTCTTAATGCAATGGTAACCCTTGTCCATTGGGGTTATAAACTGGTTGATGGAATGGAAAGTATGGTGAAGAACATCTTCGGTGAAGAAGGTGCTGAGAAGTTTAAGACATTTATGACTAATATTAAGGACCTTATTGCAGGGTTCTTAGTCTGGAAGTTTATAGGTAAGAAAATATTTGAAGCTGTTGTTAGAAATATAAAAATTGCTTTTAATGTTGCTAAATCAATTGTTACTAATGCATGGAAGTTAGTTAATTTTATAACTCGTGGTGCTGCAGGTAGGGCAGCAGGTGCAGTAGGTAGGGGTCTCTCTAGAATTGGGGGTCGAATTGCCAGCAAGGTTATGGGGACTGGAGCTGGGAAACTTGGTGGCAGCTTAATGAAGAAGGGTGTTGGTGGATTGATGAAGAGAGGTGCCTTAAAATTATTTGGTAAAACTTTTGTAAAGGCTGCTGGTAAATTATTTGGTAGGATTCCTATTATTGGACCTCTAATTGTTGGTATTGTTTCTTTAGTAACAGGGGAACCATTAGGACAAGCACTCTTTAAGATGTTTGGTGCTGCAATTGGTGGATTACTTGGAACCTTTATACCTATTCCTATTATTGGAACCCTTTTAGGTGAGACTATTGGTGTATTTGTTGGTGACTTGCTTTATCATTTAATTATTAAAAAGGATCCTAAAGCAGCAATGAAGATGCTTTCTGATGCTATTATGGGTATCTTTAAGGCTGGTAAGTTTCTATTTAATTTTGTTAAAACTGGAGTGACTAATGTTATTGACAACTTCCCCACAATTCCTATCCCAGATTTTAGACCAGGGGATATCATTGCTGCTATAATGCAGAAGGTGGGACTGGGTGGTGTTCTTGGTATTAAAATTTGGAATCCTTTTGGTGATGATTTTAGTATAATAAACATGTTAAAAGGTCTTCCTGGATTGCAGGAGGTGATGGGATTCTTTGCTCAATTTATTCCAGGGATGGGTAGGTATATAGAAGGTGGAAAGTTATTAGCCATCCCTAATTTGGCAATGCTTACTCCCCTAGGATTACCTTTCCTTACACCTCTTATTGCTAAGTCATTCTTACCAGGAATATTTGGTCAGCCCACACCACCTGCAGGTCTATCTCAGGCACCTCAAGCACCTACACCAATAACAGCAGAGTCTGTTGAAGACGAAGAAAAGAAAAGAAAGAGGGAGGAAGCAAGAAAAAAATTGGAAGAAATGAAGAAGAAAGTAGGTAATGTGGTGGACTCAGCGAAAGGTGCTCTAAGTGGTGCTTGGAATTGGATAACTGGTGGTGGTGATAAAGAAGATAAAAAAGTTAAAAAAGGTAAGGTAATTAAGGACGCTCTTAAGAAAAAGAATGTAGCAGAGAAGGGTGCTGTCCAAAAACTAGTCGAAGGTGAGAGACCTGTAATGACAGATGATATGACTATAGAACAGCAGATGGTAGTACAAAAGAAGCAGAAACTCTGGGATATGGGTCAGCAGGCCACAGGTGCTTCAGTTGAGAAGAAATTAAAGACTGCTAATGAACAAGGTGGTGCTAAGGCAGTGATAGAATCTATATCTACTACTGCTCCTTATGAAGAGACTGGAAAGGAAGTAGTAACAGTTCCTTCCACTACAAAGAAAGAAACTAATGTTGATGATCAAGTTATTGGTGGTAGTGGTGGAGGTGCTCCTTTAGTTACCTCTGGGGATGGAGGTGGTAAGGATCCTTATGAGATATTATATAAAGGTGGTTAAATAGATAAGAGGTAATATTAAATGGCAGCCCAACAAAACACTATAAGAACTGCTCTCCCAGCAGAGGTTAAGAAGATAGATATTTTCTCTAACGAGGATCAAACAAAGAAAGTTGATCTGCGTGGTGGTCTTTTGCGTCTACAATATTTTGAGAGTATCTTACAAGATACTATAAGAGTAACTGTAATTTATACCGATTCTGGTTCTACTATAGCTAAAAAGGGTGATGATAAGTTAGTTAGTGCTATTGAAGGACTACCTATAGTAGGACAAGAGAGAGTGGACTTAACATTTATTGATAACAATGATAATGAAATTAAGTTTAGTAAGGAAGGAAAGAATAGTTTATATATTAATAAGTTCAGTCCAGTAACTGATGATACTACTAGGTCAATGGTGATGTTGGATTTGGTATCTAAAGAATATATTTTGAATGAGAAGATGCGATTGAACACTAGGTTTGATGGATCAATATCTGAACATGTGACAGGAATATTAACCAAGCAAAAAATAGGTAAAGACACACCTAAAGAAAGAGAACAAAATTATCTTAACACTGAAAAGGAATTGTTTATTGAGAAGACTACAGGGGATTATATTTTCTGTGGAAATAATTGGAAACCTTTTTATACTATGAACTGGTTGTCAAAGAAAGCAGTTCCTGGTGGTGGTAAAGATAGAGATGAACGTAATGGAAAGGAAGGTGATGATGGTGCTCTTGGTAATAGTGCTGGTTATTTCTTATGGGAAACTGCAAAAGGATTTCATTTTAGATCTATTGAGTGGTTGTTGGATAAAGAAATGAATCCTAAAAAGAAATCTATTATCTATAATGATACTGGTGATGATGGTGGTGGAAAGATACCTGCAGGATATGATATCAAAGCACTTTCAATGGAGAAAGATAATCGTCTTAACATTCAGAAGAAGTTAATGATGGGTGCATTTTCTACTCGTACTATTGTATTCAATCCTTTTAATTGCATTTATGAAGTAATAACTCCTAATGCATATGGGGATAAGAAGACCAGAGCATCGCAAGATAAATTAAAATTAGCAGGAGAAAAACTTCCTGTGATGAATCCAGAATTTAATATGGATGAAAGAGATGGTGCGAAAGGGGAAAAGAAGGGTACTACTCCTACTGCTCCTGCTGGTACCGGTAATAGTAAGAAAGATGCCACGAAAGGAGAGATAAGTAAGAGCAAAGAGTTTTCTAGGACTCAGTATATGTTCCTTGATTATGGAACATTGGTTGCGGATGGAGATAAGGATCCTAATAAATGGGCTGATGGTGCTCGGAAACAATTGGAAAAGTCTCAGACACATCAAAACTTTGAGATTAAAGATATTTTGAATCAATCATCGATGAGATATAATCAGTTGTTCTCTAATAAAATAAGTGTTACTATACCAGGAGATTTTTCTTTACATGCTGGTGATAGTATCTTTTTTGATGGTCCTGAATTGACATCAGATGATAAAAAAGATACTATAGATAAGAAGGATGGAGGTCTATATATTATAGCCGACATTTGTCATTATAGTACAAGTAAAGAAACTTATACTAAGATGAATCTTGTAAGAGATTCTATTGAAAGAAAGGGCACCGCAACTGGAGGTTAAGTATGTCCGAAATTAAACACGACTTGGACCATGAAGTATATCTTGATCCTAAAGACGGTAAAGAGCATGTTAATCATGGTAAGATGGAGTACACTAAAGCAGACTTAGAATCTGCCCATGCATACTATGACGAGTACCATAAAGATGATGAACCAGAAACTGGTATTAATGATTGGCACACTAGACATCAAGATAAGCATCTAGAAGTCTACTGTGATAATCATCCTGATGCTGAAGAGTGTAGGGTGTACGACGAGTAAATGGAAGGAGGAGCCTTATTTGATCCTGGATTTCTGGGAGGACAATTTCTCTGGTGGGTAGGTCAGATACCTGACGACGCTACCTGGAGAGAGAATACTCCTCCTGGTGTCTATCCTGGAAAGGATGACCAACTTGGATGGGGTCGTAGATATAAGGTAAGGATTATTGGTATTCATGATAAGGATGAGGAAACGATTCCTTCTGACCAACTTCCTTGGGCCAATGTAATGTACCCCATTACGGCGGGTAGTGGTGCTGCTAATGCTTTTCAGTCACCACAAATCCGTCAAGGTAATTTTGTCTTTGGATTCTTTATGGATGGACCTGACCAACAGGTCCCTGTTATTATGGGAATCCTGGGGAACAATCCTCAGACACCACTTAGTACTTCAGTAGGAACAAGTGAGGATAATTTTTCTGCTGTTAGTGGGTATGCAATTAGTAAAGACCCTGCAAAATTACAAGGTAGGGCATGGCCAGGTGATGATGATTTAACGATAGAGAAACCTAAGAATCCACTACAGCAAAAAGAGTCTGCTGAACTTCCTCCTGGTATTGAACTTAATAAGTATGGGTTAAGAGCTGATCGTCCATTAAGTTCTCAACAGCAGAAAGATGCTCAGAGTGCAAAGGCAGCAGGAGAGGCAGAAGGTTTAAGTGGATTAGAGTTAGATGCGAAGGTTAGGGAAGGTGTTAAGGCAGGAGTAGATGCGAGAACTAAGAAAGCAAACTCTCCTTTAGCACAAGCAGAACCAGGAGCAACTCTGGAGTCGGGTGCAAGTTCTATTAATTTAAAAGCTGCTTCTAGTGTTATACGGGATGATCTTTATAAAACTAAAACTGTTTTACTTAAGCCTGGTCATATAGTTGAGTCATCACAGAAAGGTATTCAGACTGAACTTGATAATATGGCTGAGAAAACTAAAAGATATCTTAAAACGATGGATGATTATGGCGCAGCAATAACAAATAAGATTATTGATATTGATGATGAACAGAAACGTTCAGCATCAGAGATTGCTAAGTTTGAAAAGGTTTCTGTTAATAAGATGGCAGAATTTACCTTGAAGTCTATGATGGCAGCAGCAGCACCAACTATAGCTGAGATGCCAGCAGCAGCACATTTTCAATATTCTGATGTTCAGGCAGGATTTACTGAAAAGTTAGGAGAAGACTATCTAAAGATTACTGATGGACTTGAGGATTCGGTATTGGCAGTGTTAATGGATACCTTAAAGTTAGATGATAAAATAAAGCAAGCATTAGAAGCAGCAAAGTCTTTACCTAAGGGTAAGAAAGATACATTTGCTCATGTTGATATTTGTACATCAGAGGAGATGTTAGGAAAAACTATTGCTATGGAAAGACCTAAGATTAATGATGCAAATAATAATATGATGGACAAGATGAATATGTTCTTAAAGGATATGAGTTCTCAACTTGCTGGATTAACTGGTGGTTTAGATAGTATTAAGAGTCAAATACCAAATATTGAAACTAGTGTAGCAGCGGCTATGCAGTTTGAGAATCTACCAACAAACATTTTTCCTTTTGAAGTTCCACCTGAACTTGCTGCTTCTGATTTTTACACTATGGCAGAAGGTTCTGGTGCTCAACCAGACTCAGCCACTCCTAGTCCCGCAGCAATTAGTGATATTGCTGGCGGTAAATTGCCTGACGTTAAACTTCCTGATAAGATTCCTTTCGCAGAACCATCTAAAGATCAGGGAATGATTGACCTTGTAAAGAATAAAGTAATAGATAAGGCAACAGATATTGCTTCTGATAAAACTCAACAAGTTCTCAATGCTGCTCAGCAAGCAGCATCTGATTTATATCAAGCCTAATAAATATACCTATGGGATTTAATCTATTTGGGCCAGTTAATACTAGCGATATCAGGGTAGGATATATTTCTACTGAGAGAGGCTACGTGGAGGGAGCTACTATATGTGAGGCTAATAGTTATGCTCAAAAAAATCCTGGTACTACTTTTATTATAAAGAGTAGAAAGAAGATTGAGTATAAGAATATTAATGAAGTTAATAAGTTGCAACCAAAAGATGTTTTTGTTGAAGCAGAAGGTGAGTGTGGTGGAATTAATTTAGAGAAGCCATATGGTATCCCTAAAGCAGAGTTCTTTGGTGGAGGTGGTGTTGGTGTTAAAGGAAATGTTGTAGTTGGCAATGGTGGTGGTGTATTAGGTGTTCATTTAATATCGGGTGGACATGGATATCAATACCCTCCTCTTGTTAGGATCACAGATGGTGGTGATGGTAAAAAGGGTGGTGGTGTCGTTGCTGTAGCTGGATTAGGACAGACTGCTATAGTAAAAGAAGTTTATGATGCAGAAGAAGAGTTTGAGGAGTACTTCCCTAACGATACTGTTAGTGCTGAAGGATTGAGTATTAAACAGTTATGTGAGAAGGGTAATAATAAAGAAGGTGTAACATCTGGACCAAGATTTTCTCCTGATGGAAAGATTCTAGGTGCTTGGGATCCTTCAATGTATGTGAACACTGAAGAAGATCCTATCAAGAGGCAGATACAACAGTTTCAGGAGTTTCTTGCTGCCTTAACAGACCCTTGGTGGTTTACAAGAAAGGAAGCTCCTCTTCAAGTTGTTTCTGATAATGATGAAGGATTTGTTAAGAGACAAAAGAAATTAAATATTGATCCTAATCGTACTGTATATCCTGTACAGCATTATGCATGGGGTGGTAGTTTAGTAGAGCATGGTGAGGTAAAAAAGACAAAGGATAAAGATACTACTCCTTTTGATGAAGAAGTATTTCAGATTTATACTCAAGGTGGGCAAGGTAAGGGTTTATTCTTTACCTTTACTGAGGTTGGTGGTAAGCATACCTTTACTATTAAGGCTGATGATTTTACAGATAGTGGAGAACCTAGGTCTATAACCAAAAATGTTAAACCTAATGTTGATTATAGAGTAACATCTTCAGGTAGGTCTAAAAAACATAAAGGAACTAAACAAGGATTACTTACTGATGATCTTAGAAAAGCTAGTTTTGGAAGGAGAGGAAGGGCAAAAGGACTGGGAACTTCTTCTTCTATTTTTGCTGAAGTATTAGGTACTAGAAATGATAAAGATGATTTGCAGATACTTGCTAAAGTAGGAAGATTTAGGACAAGCCAGCAAACTGGTAGAGCAATGAACTTTACCAGGACAAGTTGGGATAAGATGCAGTCGTACTTACTTTATAGGATGCCTGTTGGAAAGACCAAGGGTAAGGTTTCTTCTTCTCAAGATGATACTACCCGTAAGGTTGCTCAGATTGACCGTAGTTTTATGAATGATCATGCAATCTCACCAGTTCCTATGTCTAATGCACCTGGAAGTGACTTTGCTGGGATGTTATTTACTATGGAGTGGGAGGAAAGTTTCCCCCATCCAGGAGAATATACCTTTAAAGCACAGTGTGATAATATAGCAGCAGCTTATTTGGATAACCAACCCTTACTACCAACTATTGCTAAGTGGAAAGATAAACCTTCTATTATTAAGAAGAATTTTAACTGGGAGGGTAATGAGGCTAAGGTTCATAAGATAAGGTTAGATCTTTTGAATGCACCAATATTGAAGGACCTTACAATACAAGAACCTCCTCAAAAAGATACTACTTCTATTAAATATGAAGAGATATCTACTGCTACAGCAAAGTTTGAAGGAACTAAGTTGGATGATATTTTCTTGGTGGTTACTGGTGAAGGAACAGCAAATGCCGAATTAAAAATTGTTTTTAAAGATCATTGGAAAATATCTGGTACTGCTTTAAAGGAGTTGAAATGTGGTGATATAAAATTAACAAGAACAAAAGGTAGAAAGATAGAAACTTTAACTGGAAGTGGTAAGTTTGTTGCTGGTCGTTATAAGGTAGAGGTTATTGGTTCAAGTAAAGATGCTGGTGCTCGTATTGGTGATACAAAGATAGAAATTGATGATAATATATCGAATGGGTTTGATCTTAATGCGACTTTAATGTTGAAGGTGCTCTCTGTAGATCCTGCAAAGAGAAGAATACTAGCTCCTGCTAAACCTAAGACTGCACCAGCAGCAGGTATTAAAGTACAGAAAGTTTTTAATACTGTTGATTGGATGGGCAAGGCTAATCGACAGTTATGGAGAACAAATGTTTATGGTAGAGGTGGATTTGTAAATACTGCTGGTGTGTGTCCTTTTGATACTAGTCAAAACTTAGAGACCAATCCTTATGCAGGAACCCATAATATTACGTGGAATAATATCCATTTCCCTATTGATGGAAACTATAGTATTACAGTTGCTGTAGATGATAGTGTAAATCTTAGGTTCCATGGTCCAGGTGGTGAGGTAAGGATAAAAAAGGAAGGGTTTATTAATAATGATGGAGATCTTCCTACTGGTAAGAGTACTTACACTAGGTTCTTTAAGAAAGGATATTACACGCTTGATGCAGACTTAGAACAGATACCTGGTGGTAAGTTTGGTTTTAGAAAGGATGATAAGGGCAACACAGTAAAGGATAAGGAAGTTTCCTTTAGGGTTACTAGTAGTGCTGGATATGCTAATAAGATAACAATTCCAGGACTCTTTTCTTTTCAAAAAAAGCATGATGGTGCTCAAATAAATGAAAATGTTGTTAAAAGTATTGAAGTAGGAAAAGAATATGATGTAATACTTACTAGTGCCCAGTCAGGAACAGTCTTTAATGCAAATAATGTTAAGGTTAGATTGAGGGATAACGGTAGGAAATTGGAGATGGAAGAGTGGAGAGATAGAAGTTGGAAAGATATTGTATGTAAAATAAGTGAAGGTAAGTTTTATAATGTAAAAGGTAATAGATGTAAGTTTAAGGTAGGTGAAACTGTTAAGGGTATTAACCCTATGGTTCTTGCTGTAGATGTTGATGTTGCTTATGCTACTAAGACTGTAATAACTGCTAAGTCTTGGCAAGAGAATCCTATGGGAGTTGCTTTTACTATCAAGGCACCTCCACCTCCACCTCCAGTAGAGGAAGTTCCTAAGCAGAAGGGAAGGTGTCCTAATAATCCTATGTGGACTACTAGATTTCCTAGTGAGGATAAAACATGGTATCCAGTGAGAATGGATGCTGAGATGGCTAAGAAACATGGACACCCAGGTAAGGGTTGGAGTCCATTCCTGAATAGGTATGCGTTGTCTCCTGTTTTACCTTCAAGTAAACCTGGAACTGCTGAGGGAGGAAAGGTATTTACTAACACTTGGAAAGTTGATATTCCTTATGATGGATATTATCAAATTAAAGGTGAGGTTGATGATATAGGAAGGTATTATATTGATGGTGACTTAAAGTTAGACCTTACTAGAAGAAGGAATAAGATACGTGGTGCTTCTAAGTTCTTTTTAACTCAGGGTTTAAAAGAGTTGAGAGTAGAGGTAGAGAATTATAGTTTCATTACATACAAGAATGTAAGTAAGAAAATTTTTAGTGCTAGAGATTGGAGAAGACAACCACCTGTTGCTCCACCTCCTCCTTCAAGGGGAATTCTATGTCATGCTGGTGGTGGTGTAGGTGGAACTGATAACACTGAACAATTAGTTGGTGGTAAAGTTAAAGTAGGTAAAGGTGGTGATGGTGGTAAAGGTGGGGATGATAATGAATTTGATAAACATCATGGAGGTAATGGTGGTGGTGCTGGTTTAAGATCTGGTGGGCATGCTAGGAATCCTATAACTCATAAACAGTTAGATAGTATGAGTGCTGGTCGATATAAGGGTGGTGCTGGTGGATTTGGTGTTAATTTTGAAGGCACTTCAGTAGGAAATATGACCCAAACATTATCTACAGAACAGTCTTCTGGTGGAGATGGAGTTTCTATGGGTGGTGGCGGTGGTGGTAACTGTAGAGGTGGTAAGTCTGGTTCTGGTGGAGATGGTGGTGTAAAAATTGTTTGGGGATTAACAGGTAAGTCTCAAACGTGGACTACTCCTGGGGTTTATAACGTCAGAGTTCCGGGAGGGATTGGAAAGGCAGGAACTGCAGGTGCTTCTAATGTAACAGCGAAGTTTGAAGGAACTACTAAAGATGATATGCATTTGGTAGTGAGTGGTAGTGGTAGAGCAGAATGTACTTTTAAGTTAGTTACTGATGACCATTGGAAAATATCTGGTACTGCTTTAACTGAAATGAGAGTAGGTGATGTAACTTTAAAGAGAACTAAAGGTAAAGAGAATGAAACTTTAACTGGAACTGGTACTTTTGTAGGAGGACAACGTTATAAGGTATTAATAAATGGTTCGAGTCCAACAACTGGTGCTAGGATTGGAGATACAAGAATTGAATTAGATGATAATGCAAATAATGATTTTGATATTAATGCTACTATTACTCTTTCAACTAAAAGTGAACCCACAAGAGATGGTGTAACTATAATTTGTATTGGTGGTGGTGGTTCTGGATTTATGGATAATGATGGAGATAGGCAGGGAAGTGGTGGTTCTGGTGGTGCATATGCATGGGTGAATGAAGATGTAGAATCTGGTAAGAAGTTAAAAATTGTAGTTGGTAAAGGTGGTAAAGGTAGGAGTGGTAGAGGCGGTGAGCGTGGTACTGATAGTTATGTTGAGGTCATAGAAGATCCACGTCCAACTGATTTAAAGTTGATTAAGCAACAACGAGGAAAGGTAACTTATAGCGGACCAAACTTATTCCATTATGTTAATAATAGATGGGGTAAGGTGATGAATAAGTATGGTGTATCCCCTGCTAATGTAGATACTGATTTAGATAAACCTACTTCAGATAACGTGGGAGATAAGACTCTAGAGTGGAAGAATGTTGATTTCCCTTATAAGGGTCAGTATGATGTGCTGTTTGCTGCAGATAATAAAGGAGAATTGTATATTAATGGTGAGCAATTATTATATGCTGAGGAGAATCAGACATTATCTAGTGATAAGTCTTATGATAAGATTAATATTGGAGCTCCTGGAAGGTATGATATTAAGATTGTATTACATAATACGCCATGGGATAACCCTGGTGGGGATATCTTTAGAAATAATCCTACAGGAGTAACATTAGAGATTAGAAAGGATGTGAATGTAGCAACGTCTGAAGGTAAATCTTGGGCACAGAATCCTATAGGAATTGCTGGTGTTCTTATTCCTCCACCTTGCCCTAAGCCTACTGGTGGAAAGGGTATCGTCACTGAGGTTGAGATTATTGATGTTGGAACTGGAATTCCAACACCACCGCCACCACCTGATACTCCTACTTATCCTGTAGTTCCTGTCATTAAGAAGGTAATACCAACTGGTAATCCAATGAATTATAATTGCAAAGAGGATAAGGTTGTATCGCAACCCGACTTTGGATATAAATTCGGACTTAAGTGTGGTGCTTATGGAAAGATAGAGGAGATTACTGTGACTCCACCACCACAACTTACACCAGTTCCATTTCCTCCTGATATTTGGATTGAATCGAAAACAGGAGTAGGACCTCCTCCTAGAATAGTGTTTGATTTTGTAGTGGTTCCACCTACTATAGAACTTGAGGGTATTATTCAGGTAACAGACTTGGCTGGCATTAAGAAGACTGGATACTATAATGGTAAACCATACTATGGTGCGGTTTACTATGAGAATGGTATCAGGTATGCGGGTTGGTATGAAACCGGTGGACAACCTATTCAGATTTATGATACAATGCAAGAGAGTATTGATGCTCAAGTTACTACACCTCCATCTGCAATTCAGAGACAGGGTAGTGATGTTACTAGTAATGATCCACGACTCAATATTCCAGGTACTCCTGAGAATCTCATTTAAATATTAATCAATTATGTCAGACGCTGCTAGGATACCGGATAGAGCTGGTCTCAAACCTAAAGAGGGGGAGTCCCAGAATAAAAATCAAAATGCAAAGATAAATTATACTGCCACGGGTTATGGTAATGACCACGGTGCAATATCTTTTGGTAGAATTGATAGAGGTGCTCAAGTAACTTCTGGTGTACATCTTCAAGCAAAGGATGGTCGTCATCAGTTTACTTTAGATAATGATGGTGTTCGTAAAGCATCTACTACATCAACTTGTCCTGGTAAGTTTCAGATTAGATCAGGAACAGATAACTCAGGTAAGATAATAAGTGATAAAGAAGAGACCTTGAGTTTAATTGCAGACAATGGTAACATTACTATTGTTGCTAGCAATGGAAAGATTAGATTACAGGCGAATGATATTGAGATGATTGCTGATCATTCTAAAGGTGACAAAGGTAATATTCGTATGTACGCAACAGAATCTATTCAAGCAAATTGTAAAAAGTTTTTGGTTAGTTCTAGTTTATTGTATAGAATATCTACTGTGGGATTGGGTGAAATTACTGCGTGTGGTCCTTTAACAATGTATGGGTCATGTATTAGAGGTGTTACTGCCTCTGTATTTCATAAAGATTCTAAGGTTGGTGGACAAATGATACAGCGGTTAAATAATATACTTACCGCTATTAATATTTTCAGGGGGAATTAAAGATGTCATTTAATATGGATGATGTAAACATTGGTGGTCAACTTCATGTTGGTACTGGTGTCTATCCTGCCATTAAGGAAGGTAAGAATAAAATAAATGGATCAGCAGCTCTTGAAGGTCCAGTGGTTGTGGGACCACCCAGTACCTATGGGTCAACAGAAGCCACGTTGATGGTAGGACCTCTTTCTAATGATGATTCTGATTGTCCTTCTGCTTCCCATGCTTTAAAGGTAACTGGACCAGGACAGGCGGTTTATGTTAAAGGTAATATGTATGTGAGTGGTACTGTTGATTGTCTTTCTACAGGTAGATTAGAAGCAAGACATAGAACTGCAGACTCTAAACCAAAACTTTTTGATATGGAGCATCCTTCTACGCCAGGGATGCGTCTTGCTCATGCTTGTATTGAGGGACCTGAGGTTTCAGTTTTTTATCGTGGACGTTGTAGAAATTCAAAAGAGATTATATTTCCTTCTTATTGGAAAGATTTAGTACATATTAATAGTATTAGTGTCCAACTCCAACCTGTTGGTGCTCATCAAGATATTATTGTGAAGAGATGGGATGATGAGAAAGTATATCTACAGTCTAAAGGTGGAATGCCAATTGATTGTTTCTATCACATCTATGCAGAGAGAAAGGATGTAAAACCATTAGTGGTTGAGTATACTGGAGAGACATGGGAAGACCGTCCTGAAGCAGACCACGACTATCCCAATACAACGACTGGTTGACAAAGGTGCTGACCTGTGTTATATTTGGTAATAATACTGGGATGCATCAGCCTATGGACGACGAGTACTTGACGAAGTGTGTGGTGGACCCAGCTAAGAGAACGTTTTACATATACTCTAGTGAAGGTGATGAGAAGGCAGTGAAGTGTGATACTGTTGAAGAATTTATGGGTGTGCTTGCATTTGTAAGGAGCACGTGCCCAGAAGATAGATTGTCATACTCAAATCCGATTATGTGAGGGGAAATTCGACTTTTTATTCCAAAAAAGGCGGGAAAAAAACTCCGGAATTTTTTTGCCCTATTACTTTTTTTAAGACCCACATTAGAATGCTAAATAATCCATAACGGACTATAAGTATTAATAAAATGGGTCTTTCCAGATTAGACAACTTCCTGAAGTCGGCAAGAGGGACGATTCTCTATGTTAACCCTAATGACTTAGATGCTACCGATAGTGTTGAAAACCAAGGTAATTCACTAACTCGCCCATTTAAGACAATTCAGCGTGCTTTGATAGAATCGTCAAGGTTCTCTTATCAGAGAGGTTTGAATAATGACCGATTTGGTAAAACTACTATATTAGTGTATCCTGGAGAGCATGTAATAGATAACAGACCTGGATATATACCTGATGGTGCAAATAACTATAAATTAAGAAGTGGTTCAACTACTAACGATTTACCTGCTTGGGATAATACTACTAATTTTGACTTAGATTCACCTGACAACGAACTCTATAAGCTTAATAGTGTCTTTGGTGGAGTTGTAGTGCCTCGTGGTACATCCATCGTTGGTATGGATTTGAGAAAAACGAAGATTAGACCGAAATATGTTCCATCTCCTACAAACAATAATATTGAGAAAAGTGCAATATTTAGAGTTACTGGTGGATGCTATTTTTGGCAATTAAGCATATTTGATGCCGATCCAAATGGACAGTGTTATGTTGACTATACGACAAATACCTTCGTTCCCAATTTCTCCCATCATAAGCTAACTTGCTTTGAATACTGCGATGGAGTCAATGGAGTTGATATTAGTGATGAGTTCCTAACTTTCTCCACAACCAGAACTGACCTGGATATGTATTATGAGAAAGTTGGTCTAGTTTATGGTCAATCTTCTGGTAGAGCAATTGAACCAGATTACCCATCTGCTGGTATTGACATTCAACCCAAAGTTGATGAATATAGGATTGTTGGACCAACTGGAGCAAATGTTGGTATTACTAGTATTAAGGCAGGTGACGGTGTAAACG
>VTLG01006345.1_pt1 | contig 16789 bp, 32 predicted proteins | sample 4694571 | NCBI WGS metagenome assembly VTLG01 (sample SAMN12604809, study PRJNA352737) | marine metagenome | biome: ENVO:00000447; feature: ENVO:00000209|ENVO:00000569|ENVO:01000036; material: ENVO:00002151; isolation source: viral sequences binned using virsorter ...
TGCGGATTAATAATCGGTGTTAACGTAGAAAAAGGAATATAGCTTATTTCTTCTACATCCAAAATTTCATTTGTATCACCTACAGTAATTACTTTTAATAATTCAGCTACACCATCATTATCAACATCGGTGCGAATATAATTTTCCATGTAAAGAATTTCTCTCATAGATGGATCGGCGTTTTCATCCATGTAACTTTCTTCATCAAACATGTTACGGCTTAATGTTTCTTCATTCCATGTAGAATTAGCATAAGAAGGTAGATCTTCTATTTTTTTTCTATCATATCCTTCACCAATTAATTCACTTACCGTCTTTTTTAAACGATGCGCTATATATGGCGCATCCGCCAAATTTTTTGCTCGTTTGGAAACAAGTATTTCTTCGGGAGGAACGTTTTCAATACATATTTTTCCTGCTGATGATTTACGGCGTACATCAACATTAAATTTAATTTCACTGTCGGCCATTTCTCCTTGATCGGTCATGACCATTTTTTCTTCTGAAACTTCTTCGACGTTTTTTACTTCAACATCATCATCGACTAATAATGCTTGATATTCTATCTCTGTAAGGCCTTTATAGGACTCTTTGACAAATTCATCCTCGTATTTATAATAATGCTTTATAAAGCCATTTTTTTGAATTAATGCATCTTTGAACCAAGTATAAAATATTTGCCATCCATCATTATCTTTCATAATAATATGGTTTATGTATTCTGTGGCTTGTTTAGATGCTTCTTCATCTTCTTCAGATACAGGTTCAAATTTAACTATATCGTCCCCTGCTGTAAATATACGAAGCAAGCTTGGTAATACACTTTCAACAGCTTCCAACACATCACTTGATATAACTTGAGATCTGCCTTCTACCTCATTACCAAATGGCTCAGAATTGTAATAATCTAATGCTAGACTTCGTTCTTGGACCAATTTACCGTTCTGATACCCTAAAGCATCAGTAATTTCGCGCGTAATAGTACCTTTTAATTCGTTTTCTTTTTTTTTGTTTAATTTCATTGCTTATTATTTTTATATACTATATGTAACGCTGTTATATGACTAAAACTAAATTTAGACAATTTTTAAAATATCTTGGTATTAGCCAAGGTCAATTGGCTAGGGAGTCAGGTCAAACGAGAACCAGTATAGGTAATTATTTTAACGGCCGTCGTCCCATTAATACGTTAATGGCGTGGGGTCTTAATCTCAAAGTTGAAAATGAGGATCTTAGAAAACAAAATGCTAGACTATCCCAGAAGGTCCGTACTTTAAATCTGAGGACCAAGAACTAGACTCGTTTAAGCCGATTGCCATATACCGCATTGCATCACACGAATTACTTTCGGTTCCGTGGTGCGGTGTTGACGTTATTTCACCTAGTTGATTTGTTTTCCATCTATATTGCTTTAAACAATTAATTAAATAGTCACATTTTTCTTTTTCAAAATAGCAACGTTTTAATACCATTCTTAAAGCATTAATTCCTTCTTCTACTTTTAACTTAGGTACAGCTTGTATAAACCATCCTAAATTGGAAGCTATCTCTTGCCTACTTTTACCCGTTCCTAATTCTTTAACCACTATGTCATGTCCTGCAAAGTGATTATCATACGTATAAGGCAATTCCTTTAATTTATTAGCGTAAAATTCTATACTTTCTCCTGCGCTTTCTAAATGATCTATTATATGAATTGCTGAACCTTGCTTTTGTACAAATACGATGCTGAAAGCATCGCGAAATCCAATATCTGAAAACGTGGTTACAGGTAATTCGGGTATATGAGGAACTGTAGTAATTCTTTTTTCATCCTCTACCAATTGCATAGATTTAGAATAAATTCCATTTACTACCCCTGCATCAAAATCACATAAAAACTCAGTAGCGTATTCTTCAGGACTCATCATTAACTTTAAGTTTTCCAATTCGTCCTTTGGAATAATTTTAGTATCTTCAACAGTGTATTTTTTAACAAACCAATCTTTTTGGGTTTTGTTATTCATATACATGTCATAAAAGAAATTATGACCTGAAGGAGTTCCAATAGCTATTAGCCATCCTGTTTTTTTATCTAGTTGGTGTCTATCAACCAAAGCTGGTCGTAAAACCTTTGTAATTAAATCTTTATGTAATAATTGACATTCATCTAATATTACCCCGTCAGCGTAAATACCTCTTATAGAATCAACACTAGATCCATCAGCGCCTAATAATTGTATTCTTCTTCCCCCAATCATATCACAGCGTAATTCTGTTTCATGATAAGTGGTATAAGGAATATTTTTTGTTAGTAATTTTAAATTATCCCAATGTATTTTTTTAACCTGCGAATAGGTAGCCGATATAATATAATACCTAGGATTAGGTAAAGTATTCTGAAATGCTTTTTTTAATGTTTCAGCCAAAGAAAAGTAGCTTTTCCCAAATCTTCTATGACATGGGAGTACATTAAAGCGTTTAATCTTTCTATGTAACTGTGCCTGATGTTTTCTAGGTTTATACGGTATTGTTACGTTAGTCATTCATACTTTCTACGGGAAGATCATGAATAAAATTCTACTATATATTTTTAGAACCCTTGAATAAGGTCCTCTAAGTATTAAAAGGGGTTGGCTAATCTTATTTTTTTTTTCCGATGGGGTTGCCTGCCTTAAAATCGGCAGAAAACAGTCAAATAATAGTCAAAAAGGATTAATTATCCCTTCAAAACCTTAGAAATCAGCCATTTCTTGTTATTTTTCACAAATTTTGATTAATTTTTAAGATTTTTTTAAGATCTCGTGAGGTTTACAGACTAAAAAGAACGCTGAAAAGCAACAACAGATACAGTTCAAGTCTAATTTACCTTAGAATACAGCCATTAATCATGTCAACCGTTACAAACCGTTACATTCCTTTTTAGCTTCTTTTATATTGATTTGATCTGTTTTTATCTTCTTTTTGTTGTTTATTACTCTTTGTTTGTACTTTGATGTCCTTAGATCCTTTGCTATTTGATTTGTCTTTACTATATCCCAGTACCTTATAAAGGCCAGTCCAATCATTTCTCGAAGCTAACTTTAATCTCTCCACCATCTATTCCACTTATTTCCAATTGGTCTTTATTACCATATACTCTTGGTGCTAGTTTGCTTGCTCTGAATGTTTGTAAGTTAATGTGATGTCGCATCATGTTGACGAAATCTCTGTTAGTTCTCCCCGCTTTATTCTCATCTTTAGCTTCCTCAAGTGCTTTTGAGGATAATTCTTCTGTTTCGGCCATCATCCATTCAATACCGTCTGCTTTTGCATCTGTGTATCGTTTTCGTAAATTTGGATCTTTGTTTAACCATTGTCTAAAAGACTCCCACCAAACACCATGATTTTTTAATGCTTTTTTAATGCTGATGCCATGCGCTAAATCATTTAAGATCTTATCTATAAGTTCGTCTGATTTAATGCTTGGTCGTCCTGTTTTTTCCATTTATCGTCCATATGTTTGCTACAATACCATGTTCTCATGTAATCATTACTAAATATGCCTATATCTCCACAAATAGTGCATTTTTGATATTCCTGCTGTTCTTTCCGCGTTTTTCCAAAAAACCAAAGGCCACTAATGGATAGTTTGTGTTTCCGTTTCGCCATGTAATGCTAAAAGTTGGTTAGAAAAGAGATTTGCTTCATTATCATCTGTAAATCCAATAATTTTAACAATAACGACTGGTTTTCCATCATCATCACTCCTCATTACTGTAAACTGTAAATTGTCGGGGTCGAAAAAAAGCATTTTTTAATAATTCCTCCGTTTCAAACAGTCTAAGATGGCGCTGGGTTTTTAATCTATTATATAAGTGTTTAATATAGTCTGATGAAGTGTCAGCATAATCTGATATTGTGTTTATTTCCCCGCTTTTCATCCAGTCTAGCGCTTCTTTTTGTATAAATTTGTTAGAATAGCTAGGTTCTGGGAACAGTCCCAAAGCATCTAAAATAGCTTGGATTATTACTGACCTCCAAAGTGTAACCTCTGGTGTCATAGTTTTCCCTGATTTTTAACGGAATTGTAGTGTTATCAAGGTTTTAACTTAGTTGTTAACAGTTTCATACCAGTACAAATAGTGAACACGTATTTTTTTTAAAAAAAAGATATAATATTGTTTGACATATAACAATGTTATAGTGTAAACGTTGTTTTATGATTTTAACTCAAATAAAACAAGGAGTAAAAATGTTAAAAAGAAATAGAAGTGGATTATTAAAAAGAACTACACCTAGACCTTTAACAAGAGGAACAGGATTAAAAAATAAAACTACACCTAGACCTCTAACAAGAGGTTTAGGATTAAAAAATGACAAATAATTATTTAAAAAAACTTGGTAAAAGAAAAGCCAATACTCATGGCAGATGTGGAAGTAAAAAAGAAAAAAGATTAGCTTCTAAAGGTGTAAGAAAAGAAAATAAAAAAATTAATTTATATCAGGTGGCTCAATAATGATCCATCTACCAAATTGGTTATTAGTATTAATATTAATTGTTAATATTATATTTCTTTTTGTTCCATTTTGGATCTAAATTAAAATACTCAATTAACATATCTAAACCTTTTCTTAATTTGTTCATTTTAGATCCTGCTTTTTTATCTGCAATACAACAATCCCATAAAATACCATTATAATTAACAGCGTACTTTAATGCTTCATGTAGTTTTTGGTAAGAATCAATTTTATCTACAGCTATATTTGTTTTAGATCCATGTATCATTACTAAAAAACTATCCCAATTTGGCGTTACTCTTTCTTCTATATTGGCCCTTTGACCTAATTCTCTTATAATTGCGCCAGCCATATATCGCCTTGAATTGCTTTCAGCATTAATTGGATTTAACAATTTTCTATTACGATATAATATTAAAATGTGGTCATCAATTCTTTGTAAATGTCTTTGTTCATTTGTTGGATAAACTACTGTAAATCTAGCACCATCTACAGGTCTAATTAATTGATTATTTTCTTCGTCTTTAATTAATGTAGTAGATCCAAAATCAGATGCTTCAATTTTTTTTCTTTTTTTTCTTTTTACCACGCTTTAAATTGTTCCTCCGTAATAAGGTTTTCATCTTTCATTCGTTTTACCATATCATCTGATATAGATAAATGGCGCATGCCCTTTTTAACCCACGGTACCCATTGCAAATAATTATCTGCTTTTTTTGTAAGAATAAATTCTTCTTTATCAGGTATCATGTTGTATGTTTCCCAGTTTTTTCCATTTAACCATGTCGTTACCATGGGAACTCCTAATTTTTTTGACTGCTGATGTTCTGAATAATGATTATATGTTGTAAGTATCTTAACCATTAAATCATTATCTTGTTTGTTTTTATAATAAAATTTTTCTGCTTTTCCTTTAACACCTTTGTTTGGACCCACATAATTAAATGCTTTCCACCACTCCTCAAAAGCTTTATCACTTATATTATTATTTCTTTTATTATTACCTTTATTATGTTTGTTATCGGTTGGCGTATCGTTTGGCGTATCTTGATACTTGTCATAATGGCAGATTGTAAGGATGTCTGGTGTATCGTTTGGCGTATCGGTTGGCGTATCGGTTGAAATAGTCGAAAATTTTTTTAATTTATCTAAATAGCGTTGTACTCTTGATTTATCCCATCCCCATGCTTCTGCCATAAAAGTATGAGAACAGCATAATTGACCACGTTTTAAATAAACTGTTTTATCTTTTATTCTATATTTACGGTCAACAAAACTAGCTTCCAATAATAACCATAAAAATGCACCTTTCTCACAAAACTCCTGACCTCGTTTTTGTAATGCAGGATGATATAAAATACTGCGATCTATTTTAATGTATCCACTCATAATATTTTTAAAGTTCTTGCTTTATACATTTCTTTAGCAACCCATCCTCTCTCTTGTAAATTTAAAATATAACGTGCAACATTTGATTTTGTTGTACTAAAATGATCCATAATTTCATCATATGATGGTGCTTCATTTTTTTCTTTAATGTACATATCTATAAAATTAAAAACTTTTTGCATTTTTAAAGTTAAAGGAACTTTTTTTATTTCATGATTACAGTGAGGACACTTCATAATTTCGCCGTCTAAACTTTCTCAGTCCAATTTATTTGCCAAAAAAACATCAATGTTCTCTTTCGGCACGAACTAAATAATATAGCTTTTTTTTAAAATCAAGAAAAAAACAATGTTATATCATATAACATGCTTAATGTTCTTGTTTTATAAGAACATTGTTATATCTATAACAAAAAAACTTGACGAATTAATTTAATTTTATTATTTGTTAAGGAACATTTAAAAACATAAGGTTTTTAGGTGCTGTTGAATAATACAATAGTTTGTATTTTAAGAACTAAGGGGTCCAAAAAGGACCCCTTATAAAAAGGATAAAGACCGATGAAATCTAAATCCAGTAAAACTGTTATCACAAAAGATAATTTTTTACAAATTCAAGGATTAAGAACAAGGTTAGATTTAATTTATAAAGAAGTAGATAAATTAATGAGATCTTTACCTAAGAGTAGTAATCTTAGATCTGCTCTTGGTACTATTCATGATGTTAGTTACGATCAGCTAGGTTTGTTAGACGATATAATTAATGATAAATTATTACCTAAAGGCAATACATCTTTTTCAATTGAACATGAAAGTTATGGCGGAACGGACCCTGATTGTTAAATGGTAGCTTACTCTAATAAACGAAATTTACCTCAAACATATGTTAATGCTTGTATGAAAATTGCAAGCCAATATGACAAAGGCAGATCTGATTATACAGCTTCCCAGTTAAGTAAGTCTGCAAGACAAGTAGTATTAGAACAAGAAAATAGTGATAAAATTATTATAGATGTTTCGGATTTAACATGGTCTGTGTTTGGTACGGTAGGTCATACCATATTTGAAAATGCCACAACAACAGGAACTACTGAACAAAGAGTTTATTCTACCTATGATGGTCCTTATGGTGGAACAGTATTAGGTGGCCAACTTGATTTAATACAACCAATTGACGGTGATCCTTTTCATGTTGATGTATGGGATTATAAGTTTGTAAATACTTGGGCAGTTATATTCGATACAAAAGATAAATGGACCGAACAACAAAATGTTTATAAAAATTTATTAGAACGTAATGGTTATAAAGTTAATTCACTTAATATCTTAGCTATATTTAAAAACTGGTCAGAAAAAGAAAAGCATAAAAAAAATTATCCTCCTCATGATGTAATGCCTTATAGACTCATAGAATGGGATAGAGAAAAAACTGAAAAATTTATATTAGAACGCCTTCAAAAATTGGAGGACGCTAAAACGAATTTACCTCTTTGTACTCCCGAAGAACAATGGCGTAGGGGTGAAACTTGGGCAGTAGTAACTGAACAAGGCGGACGTGCATTATCGGGAGGAGTTTGTTCATCGCGGGAAGATGCAATCTCAGTGGCACGTTCAAATTACAGTAATGTCAAAAATGTAGGAGTAGAACATCGTCGTTCTATTGCTAAAAATTGTGAGAGTTATTGTAATGCTAGAGATTTTTGTTCTCAATTTAAGGAAGAACAAAAATTAGGCAAAAGTATATTTAAACCATTAACCAAAAAGGAAAAGGAGAAGTAAAATGGCTGATCCAATATATAGTCTAGCTTATGATAGTCGTAAGCCAAAAGACATAAACGATGACCCAAATGGAAAACCTATTTGGAAAAATTGCGGGGTAATATTTGAAAATACTAACCCTGACTCTGCTGTTAAATTAAATGTTTTAATGGACGGACACGTTCCAATTAAAGCATTTCCTTATCAGAAAAAAGAACCAAAAGATTATGGGAATAATCCTCAAGGTGGCTACAACAACAACCAAGGTGGTGGATACCGTGGTGGTTATAATAAAAGATGATTACCAGACACAGCATGTTTCCTCCTAAGAAAAATATTGTGTCTGAAGATGCTCTATACATAAAAGGTTGGAGTGTATGATACCTGACGATCCAAATTTTAAAGAAGATTTTGGTAAGGTATTAAAGTCGTTAGATGGCTTGTTAAAAAAGAACAAGCAGGTTAACTCCGCTACGTTCAGTCTTGCATTGTCAACCTTTTTAACTCGTCATCTAATGATTACGTCGCCAAATGACTTTGTTATTATTCAAACTTTAATGGCACCTTATTTAGAAACAAGAAGAAAACAAATTTTTGATGAAAAGAAAAAAACTTAAATATTTAAGGAGAATTATGAATTATTTTTTAGATGCAATTATAGAAAAAATTAGTCCAAGTTTTATTAATAGAAAAAATAAATATAAATGGATAGGAGTACATTCAATGTCTAATCCTAATCCTAATCATAGAAAGATTACAATTGTTAAAAAACAAAAACCTAAAAATAACTAAAGTAGAAAAGAAAAAACATGGAGTTATTACATTGTATGATGAAACAAAAAAGCTGGCAAATGCAGAAAATAAAATACCAGTTATTGCATTATGTCAAAAACATAGAAAAGGTTTTTGGATTGTTGCGCATGCAAGTGATCTGGAAAAAATAATTAATGCAAGAAATAATAAGAAGTAAATCACATCAAAAACATGTAGCTTCCCAGCCGTGTTTTTATACAGGTGCAACCGAAGGTATTCAATGTTGCCACGTTAAATTTCTTGGTGAAAGATTTATGATGGGTAAGCGTGTGTCTGATATTTGGACAATACCCATGCATTATTTACTCCATGAACAACAACATCAACATAATGAATTGGAATGGCATTTACAAAGACTAATGATTAGTCCTATTGCCAAAAAATATTGGGCCACATCACCTGATAAAAAAATTAGAGAGTTTTATGAACGAAGAAAAATTTACTTTACCTCCTAGATTACCAGTAGATAGAGAAGGTTTATCTTCTTTAATATTTGATGTTACTGCTTATGCTGGTCAATTAAAAGCAGAGGTGCATCATCAAGAAAAATTTTTAAAAAAGAAAGTAGCTTATCTTTGTAAAAAACATAAAGGAAATAAATCAGGTAAGGAAGCTGAATGGCATGCTTACGATGATCCTGAATATGAAAAATTTATTGATGAATTAAAAGAATTAGAGGTAGAATTATATAGAGCCAATGCAATGACTCTAGCTGTGGAACATCATCAAAAAGATTTATCCCAAGAAAAAGCATTAGATCGTATTAAAATTGAAAAAGGTATTTATGATATTACCTAATATAAATAAAACTGTTACTCTTAATGATGTTGAAATACATGCTGGTAGTGAGTTAGCTTTTCGCCGTTTTCATGCTTGTGAAAGACATAATATATTAAATAGAAAAGTAGCATCACGAAAGACTAATCAAGAAATCTCTGAGTTAGGTGTGTTATCAGAAATAGCTTTTTGCAAAATGATGAATATTTATCCAGACTTTAGTTATCATGTACGAAAAGGTTCAGCAGATTGTGTTATTGATGGTGTTGCTATTGATATTAAAACAACAAATTTATCTAACGGTCAATTGCTTGTGACTCCTAAAAAAGAAATAGACGGCGGTATAGATCTCTATGTTTTGATGACGGGTGATAGAAAAAATTTTACTTATAAAGGATGGAAGAAAAGTAAGGATGTTTACAATAAAAATAATTTAAAGGATCTTGGTTATGGTCCTACTTATGTAATTAAACAACAAGAATTAAGCACAACATGTCAGATATAAAAATTTTAGAAAAAGATATTAGGGAATTAAAGAAAACTAACAAAGAACTTGTTACACATAATAAGTTTTTAGAGGAACGATTAGAAAATTGGGCCGATAAAAATTTTGATTTAAGACAAAAGAATCAAAAATTAACAGAGGAAATTGAAGTATTAAAACCTAACTTTGTAAAAGAAAAAAAATAATACTTATGAGTGCATCTAAAAAATTAATGTTAAAAAAAAATACAGCTAAAAATTTTATTAATAAATTACTTGAAGATAATGTAATTAAATTAAAAAATAAAAAATTAGCAAAAGAAATATCGTTTCAAAATAAAAGAATAAAAAAATTTTTGAGAGGTTATAATTGACAGATATATTTTTTAAAGAATTAAATGTAGATAAAAAAGAATTTTTATCTCAGGATGAAATAAAAAGAGTTAAAGAATTATTAAAAATTGTTGGACCTACTTATTCTAATTCATTACAAAACATACAAGCAAATAGTTTAATGGCGTGGTGTTTAAAAGTTTGCACAACGTATGAGGTAAAATTAGATGAGTTTAAATCCAAAAGAAAATATAAAAATTTAGTGCAAGCAAGAACTGATTTTTGTCATGCTGTTTATAAAAATACAGATTATAATTTTTCAGCAATTGGAAGGTTTATGAATAAAGATCATTCAACCGTTTTGCATCATTTAAAAAAATTAAAACCAAAATATTTTGTAGAATGAATGATCCTGTTAATCATCCAGCACATTACACATCTGGTAAGAAAGAATTTCTGGATGTGGCTAAAGATATGCTATCAGAAGAAGAATTTATCGGCGGAATTAAGTTTAATATCTTTAAATATATATTTCGGTCTGAATTTAAAAACGGCGTTGAGGATTTACTCAAAGCTGAGTTTTATCTAAAATACCTGATAAAACTTAAAAAGGGGGAGTAATCCCATAGATTTAAAAGCAGTCCTAATCTATTTGCTCCCCATTTTATTTATAATTTTTTTCTTATTAAAAGTTACAACTTTCAATAATCTCTCCATTTAATATACGATCAAATACTTCTCTTAATTGACCATATTTACCCTCTGCATATTTTGGAGTAACATTTTTAGTTTTTGAATTTCCTTCTTCATCTTTTGCAAATTCAACATCTGTTTCCCAAGTATCCTCAGTAATAGCAGTTAAATCTATTTGTTGGTTATCTTTAAGTTTACGAATCTCAGCAGAAAATGGATAATCTTGAACATGATACCATGGATTAGCTTCAATACTGTTTTCTCCCATACTTAAAAAATAAGTTCCATTTTCACTTACACCAATTAATTTTCTTGGGCATCTACCTTTATCGCCTTCTATTTTTATATATTTAATTTTGTTTATTTTTTTTTCTGCATTAATCATATTACCTATATAACAATGTTATATAGTAATTACAAGAGTAAAAATAAAAAAAAACAAAAAAAATTATACACAATAAAAATGGCTAATTTCTCAGCATTTCACAAAATAATGAAGGAAATGTAACAATGTTATAGTTATTGACCAAACCAGAACATTCATTTATTAAGGTAATGGTAGCGGAGGAGGGATTTGAACCCCCGACACAAGGATTATGATTCCTATGTGAAAGGACCCTGACTCTTTAAAAAAGGAGTTTATATGAAATATATAAAAGAATATATTAAAACAGATGGAACTAAAGTATTCCATGTGTCTATTCGTCAGCAAGGCGTGAAGATATGTCAAAAATTTTTAGACAAATCTTTAGCTGAAATTTTTATACGCCATACCTTAACGGACATTGACCGTAAAAAGATTGATACTTATGAAGAAAAAAAATGTTTTGTTGAGTTAGCTAACTTGTATAAGAATGAACAGCTTCCTCAATTGAAACATGAAATGAATGAAATTCGTTTGATTGATAAACTGATTAGTGACTTTCGTTTATTGCTGAATACAACTGGTCCATTATATCTAACAGCAAAAGATATTTCTATGTATGTTAAAAGTAAAAAGAAAATTTTAAAACCAAGTTCTATTCACAAACGTGTTAATCGTATTAAGCAGATCTATCAGTATGCTATTGAAGAAGAACATATGAAGATAGTTAATCCTGCAATTGATACAAAGAAGCCAGCTAAACATGATGATAGTAGAGATCGTCGCCCGACGTTTAGTGAATTAAAATTAATTAGAAAAAATGCATCATCTGAAATGTGGGCCAGTATTAAGATAGCTATTCTTACTTGTATGCGCAAAGCAGAATGGGTAAATAGAAATTTTCGTTTTGAAAAAAATAAGAATGGGTACTTAATTATTTTAGATGACCATAAAACAGTGAAGCATGTTGGTAAAAGAAAAATACCTATATCTAATAAAGCTTTTAACTTGTTAATGCGCAATGACTTACCTTCGTATGAAGCATTAAAAAGTCAGTGGCAACGTCTAATGAAAAAATTAAATATTATAGATCTTCGTTTTAATGACATGCGACATGAAGGTATTAGTCGGTTGTTTGAAAAAGGTTGGCAAATTCCAGAGGTTGCTATGATTAGCGGTCATAAAGATTGGAAAATGTTAAAGCGTTATACTAATCTTCGTCCTGAAAATTTATTACACAAATTAAACTAATAAAGGTGATTGAGGTTGTTTGAGTTTGGCAATTGGAAAACCAGACTCAATGGCCTTATCTTTTAATGACGGTGATAATTCCATGTAATAAAAATTTTGAAATCCATCATTTTTTATATTATATTCAGAACTATCTGGGTTTTTTTGTAAAAATTCTATCCATAATTTTAATTCATCATTAGTATTATATATAGACTCTAAATCATCTGTTGAAATACCTTTTTTATTTGTTGCCCAATCTATATAAGTATCATAATGCTTATTTTGTGAATCCATTACATCTTCTAATTCATCTTTAATTTTTTGACTTACATTAAATATTTCTTTTATTTCAACATTAGTATTAAATTTATTACCTATTTTTTTTAATGATTTAGAAAATATTTTTTCATACATTTCCGCTAATCCTTCTCCACCAACATTCAAATCTAATTCATCTCCATCCCATCTGTTTTTAGTTTTCCATTGTTCTGAATTAATAATTGTTTCTGCCATTTCTTTACCAACATAATTTTTTAATTCATCAAGATCTATTATATCACCTTTATATAAATCACCTTCTTGTCTATTGCTTGCATCAATAGATATTTGTTGTTTGCCTTTAACTGTACCTTCATCACGAATAGTTAATCTATCAATATAATTGCTTAATTTATATCTTTCTTTTTGTATGTCGCCACCAGCCATAGCTATGGAATCAAAATCATTTTCAGATGCATACTTAATAAGTTTTTTTATGACTACATCTTGCCAATTCTTTTTAAAAGGTAAGTCTGGTGCTTTGTTAAGATTATCTCTATTTTCTATATCTAATAAATTTGATATTTTTTTAAATTCTCTTTGTAGTTCTTCATATTCTTTTAGGTCTTTTTCATTATATATTTTGTCAAATCTTTCTTCACTCATTTTTTCAATAAGTTCTTGATGTTTTATTTGTAAATCTGTTTGACCTTCATCTCCTCTAAATCCTTCAGTTTTACCTTTGTGTACCCAGTCCGATTGTAATTCTTCAATATATAAAGTTTTCTTACCGTCTATAATTCTTGTATTAAATCTAGCGTGGGCAAAAACATTTTTATCTGATTTGTAATGTCCGCCTTCAAATAATTTTCCTTCTCGTTCTTTTCTTAAATCTAAATATTTATTTTGTAATTCTTGATATTTTTTTAATTCTTCTGGTGTTCCTAAATTTTTATTTGCAACACCAACATATTTTTCATCTAAAGCATCACGATATTCTATAAATTCTTTTTCAGCTTTTATATATTCTTTATCATTAGCAGTAGGTAATTGAAAAATCATTTCTCTATAATCAGTATAATCACCATCAGTTTTTAATGCTTGATCATTGTATTCCGTTCTTCTCCAATTAATATTTCTAATTTCTTTTGATAAATTATAATGTTCTTCTTTAAACTTATTTAAAGTATCAATTTGTTCTTTAGTTCTATTTTTTTTAGGCGTTTCCATGATTTCATTCATTAAATATTCAAGTTCGCTTCTTCTTTTCATTTCCTCAGAAAAAGGTTCTTCACCTAAAATAGTTATAGCTACATTATCAGCTAAATCATTATCAATAGCGTAATCTAATAACTCATTTTTTGTTATTGATTTTTTATCCATAAATTCTTCATCTAGTCCTAACCAATCTAATTCTTCTTGATTAACACCAGCGTTCTTAATCATTCCTTTCCATTGATTAAGTTCTCCTTTATTCATTTTAGAATTTTCAATAGCTTTTGTAACTCTTGAATAAAAATCAGGAGTTTCTAATAAACCACCATCAATTTCATTTTCATTATCAATGGTTAATATGTTTGGTACGCTTGATTCAATTGGTGGATGTCCTGTATGTGTGCCAAAATTAAAATCTTCGACTGGGTGTCCTGTGTGTGTGGGTAAATTAAAAATAGGTATTTCTCCACCTGTTGTATAATCATCTATGTTAGGTTCATATATTGGAGTCGAATGTATATTTCTTCTTTTCCATTCTTCTAAATCAATTTCTTCTGGTGGATCTGGTCTAATATCTATTCCATCTGGTGTATTAGTAATTGCTTTATTAGTATAATTATCAATAATACTAGGTCCTAAACCAATTGGCACTTGGGACAATAGTCCTGCTGTTAAAAGTTTTTGTGCATTATTAAATTCTTGCCAATAAGGAACAGGCGCAGGATTATAACCTTGTGATCTTATGGGAAAAAATACTCCTGCTCTACTTGTCATGAATGCTATCCTGCAAAAATTTTAAGAACCAAGGATTGTCTTTAATAACAGTCATTAGTCCGTTTGTTATTGAATTGACGACAATTTCTTCGTTAGTATCTACTGATAAAACATTGCCATCACACGTTAAAGAATGTTCGTACACTACTGCATGTAATATTTCATGTAATAAAGTATTAGCAAAATCAGTAGGTGTTAAGTCTTTTTGTATTTCAATCTTGTTCGCCCTGTGTTGATATTCCCCGTAACAATCTGTTTGTTTTGTGAAATCAGAACGAACAAGATCTATGTCTATGTCCTTATATCCAACCTTAACTTTTGGAGGACATTTCATTTAAAATAATCCTGAAAAATACATTACTATTATAACTGCTAAAGCCACAATAATAATCTGATATTTCTTTTGTAGGTCCTTGAACCATGTAAAGTATTTCATTTTACCTCCTATTTTTTAAAAAATTTAGATGCACCTTTTATTCCAAAAGATGCTGATACAATTACACCTAAAGTATATTTGTACCAATCTGGAGTTTGCTGTAATGCTTCAAATCCTCTTTCAACATATTCTACTGTAAAAGGCAGGAAGCACAAACAAAGTGGAATGCTGAACAAAATTGTAAGGTATTCGTCTTTCCACGAACCTTGTGTATTTTTTATTGCTTCTAAATCCCAATCAGCTTCCCCTTTTATTTGTTGATGCATCAACTCAGTTTTAGCTTTTATTTCTGTAACTTTTTGTTCTGCCTTTGCTTTCTTTGTATCAACAAAACCTTTTACGCTTGTAGAAACAATATCAACAACTGGTCCTAAAAGTAAATTTAACATAAATAATTTTTCCTTTTGTTAAAAAAAATATCCACAAGATAAAAAAAATTTTTTTTTGAAGCTATGCTTTAAATATTTTTTTTGTGTTTGACGGTAACTCCTCATTTATTAAGTGTAACATTGTTATACCTATAACAGCGTTTTTGACTTTTAATAAAAACTATGTTAATATGTTTTTACATTAATTTTATAAAAAGGAGTTAACCGATGAATTATAAATTAATAGACTGCGGAACTTACACTTGGTTTGTTAAAACTGATCGTAAGTACCATCATTGTATTTACTCTATTACAGGTGAATACAAAAAAATTAGACGTAGTGCTACTCCTAGTATGCCATCAAATCAAAAGATGAGATTAGCTTATCTAATGGGATGGCCACTAGAAACGGCACCATGTATTTTAAATAAAAAGAGTGCAAAGTTTTATTTAAAAATATTAAAGACTTTTACTAAAACAATAAGAGTAAAAGAAATCATGAAACAATTAAAGGAGGTATCATGAAAAATATATTTGATTTAAAAAAAGGTGATTATAAACTTTATGATAAGCCACAAAAGTTTTATCAACTTTATGTTAATGGTTCAGATGTATTGTTTGAAGAACGAGAAACTTATGGTGTTTGGCATAGAACAAAATTAATTAGTGGTAAAAGAATTAATATCTTTTATTTTCAAAGTAAACATAACAAAGATACTCGTGCTTTTGATTGGTACAAGCGTGTTAATGAAGTTTGTAGCACTATTCAAGAAGCTATTATTATGTCTAAACATCTTAGAATAGAAACCGCTAAATCTCGTTTAGCCAAAGCTGAAAAAACAGTAAAGTTAAATAAAAGGTATTTAGAAAATTCTAATAATTTTGAAGGTGTCTGTAAAGAACAAGAATATCATAAAGGATTATTTGATATTACTTTTCCAAAATTAAAAGAAATTCGTCAGGGGGTATCATGATAAAATATTACAAAGAACGTAAAAACAAAAATAATGTTTCTAAAGATACACTTGAATTATCTGATTTAGAAAAATTAGTAGGACAAAAAGTTTCTGTTTATTGGTGTAAAACTGGACCTAAAAGAAATACCAAAAATGAAGAAATAGAAAACTTTTGGGATAGAGTCGAAGATGAATTAGCAGGCATAACTCCTAGACCTATTTTAGATTTTAAAACTCCTACTCAAGTTTCCGTTTGTGGTAAACTTGAACAATTTCCTGACGACGAAAATCATTTTAGAATTTTAGTCGATGACTTAAATTATTCTTATTTTGATATTGATGATATTTATACTCTTGTAGAAAGATTAGAATATCCTCATTGTATTTGTCTTAAATGGAATTAATCAATATCTTCGTAAAAATGATGAACCCCTATCTTCGTGATGGGGGTTTTTCCTTCT
>VTLG01007199.1_pt1 | contig 16789 bp, 26 predicted proteins | sample 4694571 | NCBI WGS metagenome assembly VTLG01 (sample SAMN12604809, study PRJNA352737) | marine metagenome | biome: ENVO:00000447; feature: ENVO:00000209|ENVO:00000569|ENVO:01000036; material: ENVO:00002151; isolation source: viral sequences binned using virsorter ...
GTTCGTCGCGCGATATGTCAGCGCTAATTGTACGAAGAGCAGCATCCCCATTAAACCTAAAGAAAGGGAGTAGAACAAAGAAGATGGCCCGTTCTGCGACCAAAGCCTTTGTAATAGTGTGATCAGGGTGATTGATCCATGCATCTCTTAATAACTTCCCCTCTTTTTCTGTTTTTTCATTTGTACCAAGGGCATCTGCATAGTATCCGAGAGCAAGATCATGTCTTTCTTCATCTTTAACATTGTCCTCTAGTAGTTTTCTAGCGTTATCGGGAACATCTTTTTCAAGACCTTCCTGAATAAAGGCACCCACTGGTAGCTCCAGATGACGTGCTGCGAGCGCACGCCTAATAGTGTCCTCTGATCCATCTTTCAACTTTCCAACGGTGGGTTTTACGGGGGACCATTTGCGTTTACGGTCCAATAAAATTTCATACGGATGTTTTCTCATCATTCTTGACAGTCACAGGTTACAGGCTCGTTTCCGAGAATATCCTGCAAGTAATCATCGACATCGGCTTGATCTAATGCTGCATACGCATCGGTCTTATCTTGTGTGTCACCCATTACTTGTAGGGAATAGTAAAGGGAGGTCTGCGGGGATAGCAGCCACTCTTCCACGAAGTCACGATCGTAGGTTACTACATCACTCCATGAGTTGAATGAGTATCCGTGAAGAAGTCCCGTATTATCATACATAATCATTAGTTGATCTGCTACATGCTTGTAAGCATCCCAACCAACTTCACTGGCAATTTCTACATTACCATAATCATAGCTCTGCACACCAAAGGTGCCAGAATCTCTATCTACCTTCCGACTTATCGGAGGAGCTATTTCTGGTGTAGCAGTATATCCATCATAATCCTTACTTCTATAGGAACAAGAAGCAGTAGGAGCAATGGCAAATGCTCTCACCATATTATTTTCTTTTGCAATACGTGCGGCATGCCATATAGCATCTTGTAGGTTGAAAGCTAACTGATAACCTATACCAGCCATATACTCACCGGTATTAACAGCCTCTAATGCACGACCAAATTCATCATAATGAACTCGATATCTATATAATAGATTTGCTAAGCCGAGGACACCGAGACCGACTTGGCGGTCGATATTAGCTGGCAAGTATTCTCCAGTTGCTCCAACACCTGTCCTACCATGGAGCTCGCACAATTGCTGCATACCTTCAGTGAAACCCTGCTTGATGGTGCCGAGCTCACAGGCTGCGAGATTGACATGTTGTAGCAAGCATGTTCCGCGTGAGGGCAGGTAAACCTCAAGACAGACGTTGCCATAGATTCGTTTTCCTTGGTCATCGTGTTTGATTTTGTTAAGCCATATGTCACCGGATTTTATCCCGTGAAGTATAGCGTTTTTTACTTTATTATCACAGCTTTGCCAGAGTCCCGCATCAAGGTCCACGCACCTTTTGATCCAGGGTAGTTCGGACCTAGGAGTGGTAACAAACTCAAGCACATCAGGATGGTTGATATCAAGGTGAACCACAACAGCACCGTTTTTGTAGATGCCTCCTCGTCGTAATGTTTCATTGAGTGATGAGTAGATTTTTGCAAAGGATACTGGCCCAGAAGCTGTAAGACCTTTTCCGTTTTCTGCTCCTTTGGGACGGAGCTTTGATAAATGGACAGCAACGCCTGCTCCAAATCTGAGTCCATGTGAGACGTATCTCCAGCTTGCTTCGATTCCATCTTTTCCCTCCATAGAATCCTCTACGACAAAGACGGTGCAGCTAACTGGCAGGCGTGATTCTGGGTTATCCAACCATGATTGGACCCGACCAGTGCGGGAAATAAGTTCAACAGTCATTTCAAATTAAATCAGATAGATCAGGTGGTTTGTAATTTGGTCCCTTTAAGACCTTTCCATCTTCTCGGTATATTGGTTTACCGTCCTCACCGAGTTTGGACATATTGCTTTCATGAACTCTATTCAGAGCTTCATCTAAAAACCAATTCATGTTCTCAGCATATTGGTAGCATACATAGACTAAATCAGCAAGTTCTTTTAAACATTCTTCTTGGACATTTTTACCATGCATAAATAACATGCCTTCAGATTGTAAAAATTCTTTAAACTCTTCTACAATTAAATTATGCTGTCTAGATCTGTTCTGTCTATCAGCACTATTCTTTATCTCGTACTTTGTACGGAATTCCTTGGCTTGCTCTGAAATAAATGTCCTTTTCATTGTCAAGTTCATTCTCTAGGTAGTGGATTGCTTTTTCTAAGTCTTGTATCTTGCTATCTTTATAACCTGCTCTGCAGATATATTTAATAGCATTGCCAAGGTGGAAATTCAGTCCTTGGTCTCTAATAAAATCCCAAACATCTGTGCTACCTCGTTTGTAGTAGGATGGTCCGTAGGGATCGGTGGTGGTGGTGGCCATGATTTAACTAAGTTTGTAATCGAATTACATAATACAAAATTCTGATGCTGAAGAGCCATGAAATAGGTGATAATGTCTTCTTTATTATCACCATATCTTGCACGTATGCTATCTTCAATCACTCTTAACTTTAGATCCTGTTCCATCGTCAATTTTGTAACTGGCGGCGGGGGTCCATAAGATTGGTTGTTTATTTTCGAAGTCATAGTCATCAGCAGTTAAAATACGGGCTAATCTAGCATTTATTAATGCTTCTTTCTCTGTTAAATCCTTTTCTTTAAAGGCATCTAAGACAGTTTTCCATGAATATCCCTTGTCTTCGAAGAGTGAAACAGCTCGTTTAACCCCGATTCCAGGAATTCCTCCATATCCATCGGTTTGATCTCCTGCGCATGTTTGGATGAGGTGCCATCTGGATCCTTCTGCAGGCGTGATTGTGAATGTTTCATCGAAGTTATATAATTGACCTGGGATTTGTTTCATATCCTTGTCCGGTGAGACAATGATATTACCTGGGTATTTTGTAGCATAGATACCCATTGTATCATCAGCTTCAAGAGTAGGTTTAATAATAACCTTATACTCTTCACCTAATGCTGATATAATTCTTTTGTAGCCACACGGCTTCTTCCGATTGCGGTGACCTTTATATTCGGGTAGAATTTTTTTCCTAAAATTTACACTGTCGGAAAAGAACAGTATTATAGAAGTGAATGTCCCAAATTTGTTTTCAATCTTGGTAAGTTCACGTTTTGTGGCGGATAATGCATCACTAAAGTTGCTAGTGACAAGAATAACATCGTCACCAAAGTCAACTTCACTTTCTGCCGCCGCGCATGCTTTGTAGACAATGAAGTCTGCATCGATTAATAATTTCATTAATGTACATCTGCCCAAGTCCTCCCGCTTTTTGATTCAGCAGCAACTGGGCATCTCATTTTATAGTACTCTCCAGCTTCTACAGCTGTTGATTCAAGGAGAGATTTTAACTCTTCAACTTCTGATTTTTTCGTTTCATATTGTAATTCATCATGAACGAATGCAAGTTGGTGAGTATATCTAGGTAACTTCTCATGTGTTAAAACCATCCATTTTTTTGCAATGATCGCCGCCGATCCTTGGAGTAAGTAATTGAGGGATTTGTGCCGCGAGTCAACGAGGATACGACGGTTGTCGAGTCCGCGAACATAACCTCTCTCACTAGCTTTGTGTACTGCTTCCAGCAATTCTTTAAGACCTGGAATGGCATCAATATATGCCGTCCTAATCTCCTTTCCCTTTGCTCTTGCCTTGTTATCATCTAATTGCTTATCATAGGAGAGTCCGATTTTGTGGTCCCCTGCTCCGTAGAGGAAGGCGTAGGTGACGGTTTTAACAAGTCTGCGGGAAATTCCGATTTTGTCTGCATTGGTTTGATGGATGTCTCCGGTAAGGAGGATTTCGGCATAGCGTCCTTTATCAAATCGGGCGAGATAGTGGGCAAGCATCCTGAGCTCAATACCGCTAAGGTCAGCACCGACCATAACGCAGCCTGGTGTTGCTTGGAATAATGTTCTAAATCTTTCATCTGATGGTACTTGGGCAAGGTTTGGTGACCGATGAGCACATCGGAACGTTTGTGTAGCTACTGAACAATGGTGATGGATCCTAGACTTCGTAACAAGCTTCTGCCATGCGTTCACGCCTTCGGATATCATTCCAAGCGCTTTCGTCAGTTCCAGTATCTTCAAAAAATCTAGGGCAATATCCTGCCCAACATCTTTCAGTACTGGTTCGTCTACGATCGGTTTGTTGGACTTCAAGGTCATTAATGACGGAATCCAACCATAGTGTGTTTGTAGTATCCATGCTATATGATCCCGTGAAGTGGGATTCAGTTCCTTTAATCGGGTGAATGGTGCTCCTTCTATGTATCCTTGTGTCCGGTTATTTCGTTTAGGAGTGAACACCTTTCCTGCAACGTAAGGGTATTGTCTCCGAAGTAATCTAGTAGTTTCTTCCATCTCTCTTCGGAGAGATGATTCGAGACTTCTAGCTTCTTGTTCATTAAAGTACCATCCATGTAGCTCCTGTTGAGTGAGTATTTTAGCAACCTGATGTTCTAACGTAACCCACTCAGGTATGGGTGGAAATGTTTGCATAGTTTGTTTGTAACAACAACGTCTTGCACGCAGTAATCTTGCATCTCTTGAGACCACTCTTTCCAATCAGTAGTCTTTGCAAAGTTTCCTTTGTATTCTCCGAGTCTATAACCGTATGCCTCAAGAGAATGCCTGCCGTATAACTGCAATGGCATGTGTTTCCAATTGTACTTTTTATCTATATCGAGTAAATTAGGATGATATAACCTAGATAAAAGCAAAGTATCCACAATAATCCCGCGAGGATTAAACCATGGGTAAAGCTTTTTAATAATAGGAATGTCAAACCCAATAATATTGTGACCAACAAGGTAGTCCGCAGTTTCGATCCAAGAAAGCGCAGTGGTGATAGAATAGTTGGCGCCCATAGGAAGTTCTTTAGGCGACGTTGAATACTTCTCGTCATTATACGCTTCGGTATAATTATCCTTACACCAATGGAGTGCAATACAGTGGATGTGGGTAGCATCATGGATTAGTCCGTTCGTCTCCAGATCGAACACTATCGCCCCCACCTCTCCAGTGGTAGGTTTTGTCAACGAATTTGGCACGTTCTACTGCTTCCTTACTAGGTGGGTTAGGTTTATTTAAATGTTTATACCATGGGTGCTCATAACCTCCATCAAAAATCCGTGGTCGGGTTGAATTCGGGTTCAACTTCATGTTCGTTAAATCTGCAAGTGGACAAATCATAATCTAATGTACATGCGACGCCAGTCTCGCCAGAATAGCGATTCTTAAGGACTCGCACAGTCGTAGCGCCTCGTTTAGCATCGGTCTGCTGATCTCTTTCGAGGGCAACCACCGTATCAGAGATTTGAGCAATACTATGAGATCCTCTGAGGGCGGAGAGACTGACTCTACCTCCTTCTTCATGAGCGTGCTTATCATTACTAGCTCTCCTTAAATGCGAAACTAAAAATAATGCGATTCCAGTACGCTCTACCAGGCTACGCAATCTAGTCATTGTTGTATCTATCATCCGCCTCTCGTCACCTTCTAACCCACTCAATAATATACTGAGGTGATCTAAAATAATGACCTTACATTCAAGCCCGGTGGCAAGATATTCAATTCTGTTGTAGATGATATCTGGATCATAACTTCCAAACCCATCAAAAACAAAAAGATTCCAATTGGCAATACTGTCTGAAAAGGCGGTGTCAAGTTCTTCTTTGTCATGTTCTCCTAGGTGTAAGTTCTTACCTACAGCACAAGACATTAATCCAAGTGCTGTTCGTCTATTACTTGCTTCAAGTTCCAAGATCCCAACTGATTCCCCTTGAGTGAGGAGATGAGTTGCAATGTGACGCATGATTGAGGTCTTTCCTGAACCAGAGCCAGCAGTAAATGTTGTAAGTTCCCCATACCTGATCCCGTGTAGCTTCTCGTTAAGTCCTTTGAATGGGTATTCGTGATCATAAGGTTTTTGTGGTGTTGTTACCAGATCCCTAAGAGTTTCTGCATCAATGATTCCATCAGGTCGGAACGGCTTAGCGTCCCATATCGCTTTTCGAATTGCTTCAGCATCATTAGCTTGTAATGCGTCTGACGCATCCTTGTAGCCTTGTAGCCTAGCGATCTTGACCTTGCCAGGTGGTAGGACGCTTGCCGCCTCCTCCGTCGCCTGACGCCCCGCAGAGTCATCATCAAAGAAAAGGACGATTTCTTCATATCCCTGAAATAACGGGATCTGCTTTTGTATGTCCTTTTTTGCGCTAGCGGCTCCGTGGGGTAAGGATACCATCGGCCAGCCTGCCATGGCTTCATAGCAACTAGCTGCATCTAATTCACCTTCAGTAACAACAATACGTTTACCAGTACTAGGAAACAAATGCTGACCGAATAAGGTATCAGTGGAAACTCCTTCATAAGTAAAAATTTTTTGTTTGTTTTTTATTTTACATCCTTTAAGAACTCCATCGCTTGTAAAATATGGAAAGCGTAGAGTAGCTCCGTCTCTGAAAATCCTGAAGAATTGGCAAGTCTTCTCAGAGATATTTCGTTTATGCAGCCGTTCGGCTGATCCTTTAAGGTAGACATCTTTCGACATGTGATTGTGAACAAAGTCATTAGCACCCGCCTTACGTGCATGACACACAAAGCAGTAAGTGTGCCCATCAGAGTACACAGAATTTGCATCTGATGAGCCGCATTCAGGGCACGGTATGTGCCTCACAAACTCGTTCTCGGTCATATCAACCATTCGAGTGGAATATTATGGTAGGACGTCCATGGTATGTCATGTTTCTCACACCACATAGCATAAGTCGTCTTACTTTTTTTAGATATTTTATTGTATGGTGCTTGAAAAACCATCCTTAAATCTAAGTCTGGATTGTCTTTCTTTACAGCAAGGATCTTGCGTCGATCTGCTGGATCCCAATATCCTTTTGTTTCCAATAGGACATTATTTGGGAGCAAGAAATCAGGGCAATAATGATGCTGAATAACGTAAGGAACTTTAGTTGATTCGTATTCATAATCTATTTTAAGTGCCTCAAGTAACTCAGCAACACGTCCTTCTAATTTAGACCTAAATTTAGAAGTCTTCTTCTTCGTCATTTACATCGGGTGCAGGAGTGACGTTAGGGTCAGCCGTTTTAAATCCCGATGTTGTACCAAATAACTCAGCTACTTCATTAGCATCTAAATCGCCAGTATCTACGCCAGCGTTACCTTTTACTGAGACAACTTGTACACCAACCAACTTAAGGCTACTACCATAGGTAACCCCATCCCGTAGAATATAAGGCTTTTGATAGAAACCCAGTTTAACAGTAGATCCTGCATATAATGGTGTTTTAGTATCAGTAACTTGGGTGCCCTCCGTGTCTACCACGGGCGGACGGTTGTCCTCATTCCATGAGAACTTAATTTTATAATTTCCCTTCGATACCTCTTCCCATGGTTCAGGTTTGAGTGTAGATCTCTTAGGGTTCTTGAGCTTGGACTCTGCCCATTTAAGGACTTCTGCCCTCTCTGTTTCTAGCTCATCTATAATATCTTTACAGACGATTGCCGAGAGTGAATAACCAAACTTACTAGGTTCTAGTACTGCTTGGAATCCCTCAAGTGTAACAGGATTAGGTGTCTTGTGTATAGTTCTAGCCATCGTGTGTACCACCATCTAATGCGTCTAGATCCTTACCAGGTTTGGTAGCTTCTAGTTGCGCTGATAATGAAGCACGATAACTGTTTAATTCCTCAATACGTTTATCAAGGGCTGTAAGTTGACTTAATCTAGCTTCCCTCTCAGCTTGTTGAAGCCTCTCTTCAGAGACAACAATAACTCTAGTGGGTGCAAAGAATGAATCAAATAATGATGGGTAAAGCATGTTAAATAGTTTGGTAAAGTGAGCCATATTTAAGGAACACTTCTTTGAATTTTTGTAAGTTAGTACCTAAATATATTATAGCAGATTGAAAAGGTGCAGCACTTTTAGCATTGCCAAATTTCATCCTACTATTCACAGCAATCCAAGGATAATTACAAACTGATCTCCACCATTTAGTAGATACATCTAGTTTAATTAGTAATACCATCTCTTTAGAATTACCTGATTCATATTGAGATACAGCGTAAGGAACCCACTCTTTACTATTACTATAAGGATGATTCATAAACACACTCTTAGCTATCCAAGGGTGTGCTAATCCGTCTGAATCCTTAGTATAGTAATTATTAGCAGGTACGTTAGGGTTATTGATATCATTACAGCAGGGATCTAAATCAATAACATTGAAAAATTTAATGACATCTTCTACAAAACTATCAGGCGTATTCCAGCAATCTGTTTTGTTCCCTGTTGTTGATGTCAACACTTGTAGAGATGAAGTCATTGAAAGCTTCGAAATTTAATACTTGAATGTGTGGTAGAAAGGTTAAAGCTTTAAGAAAAGCTGGATCATTTTTAACAAAAGATGTTAAACGATCTCCTTCATATACCAATACAGGTATTTTATTAAGCTTATTAGCTAACCAATCAAGCTCAAATAAAGCCTGAGTTAATTTATTCTTTGCTGATCCAACAACTTGTTGGTATTTAAACTCAAATACATACTTATAAGTAATTGCATCAGGTTCGTACCAATAGCGTTCGTTGTATCTTACCCTTTCCTTGACAAGATAATCAAGATTAGCTGTTGTTAATAAATCATAACAACGCTTTTCAAACTGCTTACCTGTTTCATTAGGTGTGGTCATAATTAGCAAAAGAAATAAGTGGAGTCAATCACTGTGGAGGGTTCTAAGTCTCCAATGATCGGTGGTTCGGATTCCGCCATGATTTGACCAGCGAAATCGGTTAAGTAGTCATTTTTAGCAAAGAGTTCCATGTAGGTTTCTCTTACTATGGCTGACAGTAAAGACATATCAGTAGCTCTGCATAATACACTATCATGTATTAAAGCTATAGGTGAATTGAAACGTTGTACACTAAGGTGTAATAAACTAGCATCTAAACTATGAATTAGATTAGGAGCTGTAGCGGCTTTATGCCTAGCTCTATCTACTTCATTAGTATCATCAGTAGCTACACGTATTTGACAACGACCTAACAATTTAAGATCTAAGATCTCTACCTTCTTCTTCATGATACGTTGAGATACTATAAACCCTGATGGTGTTACCCATCCTATCTCAGCCATACCACGATTAAGAGCTTTAGCTACTTCATCTTCTATCCATTTCATAACAGACATCGGCCCAGGAAACTTAGCCGCCATAGCATCTCTCACAGCTTGTACCGTTTGAGTTAGCTCATCCTTGTCTATCTCTACTTTCTTTTCTAACAGTGCATCCTTAATGTATGTACGATTAGAAAAAGGTTTAGCATTGTATGGAATTGTCATAACTGTGCGTTTAACACATTTACGATCCCACAAATTACGGAATCTATCTGGAATATTCCACTTAGACACCTCAGCTACTACCTTATATGCGTCTTGTGGTCTATCAGAAGGCAACACATTGACGAGTTGTGCCGTCTCTTTATCTCTAGCTAAACCAGCTAGGATCTGTAGACCACTACATGTAGCGTCTGTTGCTACAGGTAGTCCAGTTTTTGAACGTGATTGTTCAATGACACAGTGATAATACTCATCACATGCAGCTAGAAATTGCCAAGGTTCCTCAGCTCCTTCCCAATCTCCTATATTATCTATAGGATCAGTAGCTACACGTATAATTGTAAGTACATTTACTTTAACCCAATCCTGCCTCTCGTCCCATGTAGCCTTATCAAGACCATAGGTAGTAGCACATTGGAAAGCTAGCCACTCAGCTGCTTTGTCTGTAACTCGTGATTCATTAGAGAATCTTATCAATGACTTACCAAAGTCTGTGTCTTGAGGAGTTAGAAATGCAGGTATAGGATAAGCTCTACCTCTATAATCAAAAGACCAAGGGATAAAGAACTCTTTACCTTTAAATCTTCTCACTGCCTCCATAGTCATCCTTGTTCTACAAGAACGTCTAAAGGCATTGGCATTCCTATTCATCACCTCTGCAGCGGCTCTACGGTAGCTCTTACGAGCTTCCTTGTTCTCCGCTATATCAGGTGGTTTGGGTGGGAGATCCACATTAATGATAGGTATAAACTTACCTATACTAATCCCTTTCTCACCGAGCTGTTCAGCTACGTTTACAGTGAAGGTATTTAGTTGGTATCCTACCTTCTGAATCTTGTTCAGGAAAGCGATTGGTGTTTCTCCCTGTATAGGCAAGTGATCACCACGCCTAACCATCTCATGCCCTCGCATGACCTCATTAAGCAAGTAACCACCTGGCTTTTCACCCCAGTCGTTAGGTTCTATTAACATCGGCCAAGCAAGTGGAGCAAATAACTCACTATCTTGCATAACTTTGTCCTTGATAGATATAAATTCGGGAGTAGGAACAACATAATTAGTAGTTCTCCTACCTTCTCTTCTTATATCTTTATAGAACCAACCACTAGTTTCCATTATACAGTCAAGTAACCAGGCACCTAACTTAACCCTGTTAGAAACTCCCCACTTAACCCAAGGTTCAACTTCATATCGATTCATTAGTGTTTGAATCACAACAATCTTCTGATGTGTACCTATGGATTTATGCCAGTAGTTATCTTTAAGTACGTTAAGTAAGCCTGGTGCTTTGAGTTCGTAATGCCTCATTTGACATTCATTCTCAACAGCGGTACCTATAGCTTCACAAACTTTAACAATTTGATTACTACCTTCTTTGTGACTGAACACTTTATCAAAGGTCAGTTTACATGCAATCGCAGCCGCAGCTAGTGGCTCAAGATCAGCTAAGTATTTTTGTATTTCTTTAAAAGATTTACCTGTATGACCTTTCTTGATTCTGTTAGTTGTATCCTTGATACGTTCAACAACAAGAGGTAATAAGGTATCAATAGAAGCAATACCATATACTGTAGCTGATGCATAACTTTTTTCCTCAAGTTGACACGTATTCTTACGTAACCTCTTGAGTCCTTGGGATATTTGATCCCTTTCGAGCCTTACTTGCTCCTCAATTTGGGCTGGTGTGGGCATAATCTCTGATCTCGTCGTTAATTTGATCAGTTAAGAGTTTTTTAATCTCTTCATAATGTGGGTGATCCTCTTTGAGCAAGTCTAACGCTTGCTTTTCATAAGATATTATATCATCAAGCGAGCGGATCATCATAATTGTCCTCCCAATGTGGTTTTAAAAGGTGTACTTGCTCATGATCAGCAACAATGAATTCGCTTTCGCCTGATTTCATACGTTGCTCTAGTTTTTTCTTAGCAGCAGCAGGTTTTTGATAAACATATTCTTTTATCTTACCTGTTTTAAGATTCTTTTCACGGATTATATAGTTACAAGAAGATGGTAATTCCCATCCTCCTATCTTCCAATCCATGAATTCATCAAAAGGTATAGAATCGAATATCTCTGCCGGTGCATCATTAATAGCCTCCCAATTGTTATGGAAGTATGGTTTGTTCTTAGGCATCAGGAATTAACTCAACGTTTACAAGATAGTCGTCAAAAAGGCAAGCTTCCTCATAAGCTTCGTATGCAATGTCATACTCATCACCCTCGTGATTCAGAATAAAGTCCCTGCCGGATTGCAGGGTCACATGATACTTAGGCATGATTAATAGTGTTTTTAAGAAAGATAAATAATAGAATAGTAATACATATCCATACGATAATTGAGGTCATGGTTGCGTCCTTGCGGCGTGATTGTGAACATTAAGTTTCACCTTTAGTGCCTTTAATTGTTGACGAGAGGAACGCACAGCTTGTGGTTTAAGTGTGCGTCCCTGCTCCTTTTTACTGTGATGTTGCCAGTTAGGTATCATCATCTAATGTACCTCCATGGTGCTCATCACTAGTTGGTCTGTCTTCTACTAAACGATGTTCAATAGAAAGAACAGGTAACATACCCTTGAGTGCATCAACTATCTCAAAGATAGCTTGCCTTGGGTCATGATTAGTCTTCACCTTGATGGTGAATTCGTACTTCTTAAAATCGTTACAAGTCATAGTTTAATAGATAGTACAGTAAGGGATGGTGAGTCCCTAAGCCTGCCATTAAAGGCAGGGATAGAGATTCAATACCGTGGGTTGTTGTGATCTGCTACAAAGAATATGTAGAAGATAAACAAACACAACGCACAGTATATAGGTACAACCCAGCTACTCATTTGACTTAAAAGGTCGTTCAACCTTTACCCAAATAGCGTCATCAAATTCCTCAATGATGTCTACATCTTCAGGACATTGATCAAGCCACTGGTCTATGTCATCTCTAATAATAAGTTCAACCATTGCTAGTTAACTCCTGGTACCTAGTCACTACATAGTCATGAGCCTTAAGGATGTGTGGTTTAGCAGTGTTAAATAGATTAACATGCACATCCCATACTTCCTTGAGTTCAACGGTATGTATGTACCAACGATTACGTGCATCCTTGATATAAGAAGCTGCACTAATTACTGGTATCTCGTCAAGATGTGATGGTATAATAACAGGTTCCTTATGTGTAAAGTCACGCTGTTTTGTTATCACAACTGTAGGTGATTCGGTCATGGTGTCTACCTTGCGTATTGGTTTGGGTTGTAGCTTTTTAGTTGTTGTCATGATTGACTAACAGGGTGAACATAAGGGATGTGAGTCCCTAATCCTACCCTCGTAAGGGCAGGAGTAGAGCTTCAGACTTGAGAGTAACGTGAGTCATTCATGCTACCTGCAGGATTATACCATGATGCTTGCTGACTATTAGCAGATGTTAATCTACCTTTACCATAATCAATTACATCATCAACCGTTAAGTAGTTTTCGATTGTCTCATCATCATCACGTTCTTGCTCTTCCTTTTCATCAACAACTTCCTGAGCTACGAGTTCAATGAAAGTCCAAGTCATGTCATTCTTATACATGTCAAGTTCTCCATCATTCTTCTCGAATAATTCAACTAATACCTCAACACCAAGGATGTCCTTGATATAGCTGTGTACTTGATCGGCATACTTATCAAAGAAGCCGATGGTATCACCATAATATATGTGTTGAGAGCACACACCAGTTGAACAACCAAGACGCGCAATGTCCTTGCATTCTTCGTAGTCATAGGTAGCTTTGATGTTATCAATAGCGGATTGCATAGTGATAATTAATAGGTGAACATGTGCCCAAAGGGCAACGGTCTATACGGGAGTTGAACCCGTGTTACTGCCGTGACAAGGCAGCGTCCTAACCTCTGAACGAATAGACCAATCAGCGGGGTGCTGAATTTGATATGCAACCCCGCACTCTAATGTTATGCAAAGCAAGGGAGTTCAGGTTCCTTGAGAGCACGCTCAAGACGTGTTCGTGCCACGTCCTTAGTGTATCCAATCTCTGTTGTACGCTCAGCATTCAACAGGTTATTGTTAACCCAGAATCCTAGTGATACGTCGGGATTAAACAACACATTTGTGATTGCTCTCTTGCTAACATTTCCATACTCATAACCATTTCCGTTCTTGAATATGCATCTGGCTTTTTGCTTGAGTAAATCAACTTCCAAGCTGTCGATTGCATTGGATGTACGGAATGGTACTTGTACATAAGACATGAGTTTAAACATGGGTGATAAGGTGAACAGTAAGGGAATGTGAATCCCTTATCCTGCCTACGAATAGGCAAGATGAGAGAATCAGGCAGGGAATACTAGTGAGTAATCACTTTCGAGTAAATCCCTGATGAGCTCACGGTCAATTGTATCATATCCAAAGGATAGTGTACCATATGGATGATCGGGTACTACCCACACATCACCGATTAGGTAGGTGTTGATGATATCACAGACCATGGTGCGTGTTGCTCCCATGTCATACATACCATCACGTCCATAATATCCAAGGACGTAATCAATGAATGATTGCATGATAACTAAGCGAGTGAACATGATAGGCAAACGCCTAAAGTATGGGAGGGATTTGATCCCAAGCATCACGCTAACTCCATACAATTTACTTGATCATAATTGATCCCGTAAAATTCGCATAACTGCTCATCAGGATCTTGATAAGTACCATCAACGAACTCATAAGGAACGTCTTCAACGTAGAGATCAATCTCTCCGTCCGTATACTTGTAATCAAACTTGTGATCACGAGCAATTGCGATAAGCTCAGCTTCATAAGCTGGCTTGCAGTGTACGATAACATACATTTGTGTAACTCCAGTTACTAAACAAATGCTGTGTGTTGGAATTGCACCAACGTTCATGCTTAACATGCACAGCTGTTCACTGTTCAGCTACAAATGGGTGGCAGTGGACATGCTGCGACCTCTTCCATCAAGCGACCAAGTCAGGGAAACCTTTGGCGGATCGTGCTACCAACACGACTAGTCGAAACCGACTCGCTTGATTTGTTATGTACCCAATATAGCTTGAGTTGGCTGGTTTGTCAAGTTGTGCTTAACACTCAGTAACAAACCTCAGAGTTGTCTCTCTATCTTCTGGTTGAAGTTTCGAGACTCTCCTCACCCTTTACAGGGAGAGTCGAGATACTCTCAACATTCAAAGAAGATAGGGGTAGTGTAGCACCGAGTATCTGACTTCGTCAACCATCTGTCTTGATTTGCTGACAATCGCAACAGATGGCATTTGATAGACTGTGGAAAAACCTGTGGAAAAGCCTCGCTCGCTACGCTCGCTCGTCGCGCACACACCGCGCCAGTCTGGATCGCACGGGCACACACGCACACACGAGCGAGCGCGTAGCGCGAGCGGGGGATGGTTCTCCACAACCCTGTGGAAAACGACCCCACCCCTATGGGGGATTCCTGGTACACACGTACTATTATATAGGCTTCTCAAATTTATTCCATTTTTTAAGGAGTTTTTGAGCCTTTTCCCTTGAGACACACTTTTGAGCTTTGTTTTGAAGCTTAATCTGTTTAATTGCTTGTTTATTCAATGAAATAATGATATATGTAGATCATATCCATAATTACTATCGTCATTCCAAATATAAACAACAAAATCATGAAATAACCGAAACAATTGTTCAATATGTACCCCTATACAGCCAAGAATCATCTTTATCTTCATAATATCTCTGTTCTCTCTCATCTAACGCTTCATTTATGATTTCTTTCAACTCTTTCCTCTCCATATCTGTAAAGATAGTCATCTTCTTAGGTACATACGGAGGATACTCTTCTACCTCCTTCACACACCCCTCTATAGGGGCTGACATGCCTTGAGTATCCATTATAATAAAGACAGACGCAAAGCCTGTGCTAGGGCTCTATAAGAGGACGCTACATATACTTGTCCAGCAACTACCGCTAAAGTAGCTATACTCCAGAATATATAATAATAACGTTGTTTATGTTGTGGTGGTGCAGTCATAAGGATGGTTTATTAATGTTAGAGTAGATATAATAGATATATTAGTATGTTCTTTAAGAGAAAATAGATAATATAAAGATTAAGAGAGGAAGTGGTCTACGAAGTAGAGCGACTTCCTCATAGGGGGAGGTCCACCCTTCCTCTCCCTGTATAGGGAAGTGCTCTATCAAACCCAGGTAGGGACTGACTTTCCATCATCTTTACCTCTAGCTTGCATTATTTGGTCTCTATTCATACCGAAGACCAAATGATTAGCACTATTGTGTGGATTTTCAATAAAGTCTTGTAACATAGCGTCCCATTCTTCGCGTTTACGGCTTTTAATTGCTTCACTAGCAGAAATAGATAACGCATCAGTATAATATTTGACACCTTGAGCTAGACAGTCTAATCTGTCATCATGTTTAACGGCTCCTTTTTCTCTACACATTCTGGACATTTGATAGAAAAGCATATACATAAGACGTTCTTCAGGAGCTGTGTCTGGATTAGAACTGTAATCCCATTCAATAACCGACCGATTACATACCAACCGATGTTGATTAAGAACAGGCTCCAACGAATCAATGATTCTATCTTCCTTTCTGACATTAGCTCTAGTTTCTTCTATGAATATGTGTTGTTTTGTCTGTTGAATGTGCTTTTTAAATAGCTCAGCTACTATTCCATCACCGAAGTTTGATTCGATGAGGAGGGTAGAGGCGTTATACTTTTTACATCCTCGAAGTATATCCAACAAGGTGTTGTCGGAGTATCCGTCTCTATAAGCTCGCATTTCATGCAAGTAAATGAACCCGTTTTTTTGGGAGAGATAAGCTGCTGTTGTCTCATCGCTACCTCGTCCAGAGGGGTCAACTGAGCAAATTGTTTCACTGTAGGGAGTCCACTCTCCAGCCAACTGCATTGGAGAGTAAAAGTAGTCACCAGGAAGTCCGACTGTTGGGAGGTCTTTGATGACGTTTGAGGGGTCTGAGCACCATACGCAATTGTCGGGAGCTTCAGTAGGGTTAACAGAAGTGACGACCAAATCAGCCATCTTAAGTGGGAATTTAGCTGCATCACTTAAACTTGTATCTAATTGAAATTGTAATAAATAGTTTGACCTACCCATCGAGGCTTCTCGTTGGAGTAGGTCTTCATCATCGAATCTATCGGGATCTGTACATTCCCATTCTTGTGCTCCCATATCCAAATCTTCTTGGATCTGTGGAGCTAGTAATCCATCGTACTTTGCGAGTGTATTTTTTCGGGGGTATCTTGCGGGCCAAACAAAGGGACGGTAGTTACGCTCAGATAACTTACGATAAATAGTAAAAGTAGTCTGAGGAGTCCCGAGATACATAATACGGCTAT
>VTLG01015087.1_pt1 | contig 16787 bp, 29 predicted proteins | sample 4694571 | NCBI WGS metagenome assembly VTLG01 (sample SAMN12604809, study PRJNA352737) | marine metagenome | biome: ENVO:00000447; feature: ENVO:00000209|ENVO:00000569|ENVO:01000036; material: ENVO:00002151; isolation source: viral sequences binned using virsorter ...
GCGAATTTCAATCGCGTTCAACGCTAAACTGGTTTCCAAAGAGAAGGACAATGTGGTACCAATAACTAAAAAAATGGAGAAAGAATAATGGAAAAACAAATTAAGATAGAAACCATTCTTCCTTTCGGACCTCCTATATTAAAGACAACCATCCCTTCGTATGTCGTGGACAATCTGAACGAACACTGCGATGCAACACTAGCTGATGAGAAAAAACTGAAAGACTATGACTACTCAGGACAACTAGCTGGAAACGTTAAGAAGGAATTTAAAATCAGTGGAGAATTTCTTAACAAGGAAGAAAATTTTTCTAATATTTTAAGAAAGCTCGCTGAGCGCATGGTTGCTGTTGATGTACGAGGAACAGAAGAACAATTAGGTGTCTCTTATTTAAGGAACGCTCCTCCTAGCACAACAAACATAGCGCGGAAATACATTACGGGATGCCAGGTCTTAACGGTGTGGTGCGTAAGCCAGTGGGGAGGGGACTTCAATCCACTTCACATTCACTCCGGGGATTTATCCGGCGTTCTTTACTTGAAGGTGCCGGAAGGACTTGAAGAGGAATACAAGAATGAGGACCATCATCCTGCCGTGGGCGACATTGAGTTCATTACAGGAGTGCCGCAGGCATTCAGTCGGAACAGTATTAAAGTATCACCCAAGGTTGGAGACCTATATGTCTTTCCTGCATGGCTTCATCACACAGCATATCCATTTCGGACTAAAGATCAGGAACGTCGTTCAATTTCATTTAATATTATCTATAATATTGATCTGGAAAAATTTAAAAATGAAAAAATGCTGGTGGATAAGGAATGATGGACGTTTGGGACCCAGGAGAGGAAACGCCGGTATTGCGCCAAATAAAAAAGCTCATATCTCGCTCCTATCGGGCTTTAAAGGGTTGGGTGGTGTGTTTGTACCCGGGTAATTTAGTGTTTTGGGCCAAAGACTGGTTCTATTCACTATGCGAGCATTATGGGGGATCAATCAGCTGCTGGGCATGGCATAAACGATGGAACAAGCGTAACAGAAAGAGATATAAGCATGGATGAAATGAGACCAAGAGGAAAATGGAGCGATTCAGAATTGAATCAAGTTAAATTTTTACACGCATCAAACAGCACGAGTCAAATCGCAAAGATCTTTAAGACAACAAAGAACGCGGTCATCGGTGCGTTGTACCGGGATAAGATAAAGAATGGATATGTTCCTTCTGAAGATTCGAAATACATAGGTCCTAAAAATTTATGACTGCTAAAATAATTCACACCAAAACATTTTCATGTGATGATGACCATCCCATTGTATGGTATACCTTCGATGAAACTAATAAGGCACTATGTGGATATTGTGCCACACAATTTATATACGAACCAAAAGATTTTCATGACAAAATGATAGAGGAAAAAGAGCTATTGGATATGTCAATGAAAGAATCATTCCGTCAACGGGATGAAAGAATAGAGAAAGAAAAAAAGACCTACTCCGAAGAGATGCAGGATAAGATTGAACCTATTGACAATGACTACGTTAATAAAATTTTGAAGGGGAGTGGATAAATATGATAAGTAATAAATTAAAAAAATATATTGATATTCTGGATGAGATTTCTGATAATCAGGATAAGTTTCTTTGGATCATGGATTTTGGAAAGAAGTCCAAGGAGATGGATAAGGATCTCAAGATGAAAGCGTTCGAGGTCCCAGGCTGTCAATCACAAACGTGGTTGGTTCCACATTTTATTGATGATAAGATTTATTTCTCAGCTGACTCAGCGGCGTTGATTTCCAAGGGTATGGTATGTCTATTGGCTGATGTATTCAGTGGATCTACAGGAAACGAAATAACATCCTTTGACACCAACGAGCTAAAGGGCTTAAATCTTTCTGCTCTCTTAACGCCTGGTCGTAACAACGGCGTCCACTCGATGCTGAAAAAGATTCAATACTACGCAAAAGCGCCAAGCTAAACATTATAATCCTAAAGCAAATCTAGCGTCATCACTCATCATTTCCTTGGTGAATGGTGGTGTGTGAGTAAGCTTGACTTTAACTTCACCTATTCCCTCTACTTTCATCACTGCCTGTTTGATGCTTTCAGAGATTGCATCCGCCATTGGGCAAAACATGGATGTAAGTGTGTGAGTGATAGTGACATTCTTATCCTTGATATCAATGTCGTAGACCAATCCCAAGTCAAATATATTAATGGATGTTATCTCGGGATCGTATACTGTCTTCAGCTGGCTTATTATCTGTTCCTGCATCTTCTTTCCTATTTACACCTTTACACATTTCCCTAACCGTAGCGAATTGTGGTCCTAGTTCTAGTTCTTTATATCTTCCGCATAATTTCAAAAGTTCCAGCTCCTGCTTGAGCTTCTGGTTCTGCATCATCAGTCTTTTATATGGATCCGTGCAACTAGATCCAAGATCAATTCTGTAGCGTATACCAACGCTACCACGAACGTCATCATCATAGCCCCTATAAGAATTGGATGCATCTCCATCACCATCCAGGTAAGTATACTTGTCATCAGTCCCCGTTATATCCGTGTAGAGCTCAATGGATCCTTTTGAGCAGTGATTTGTGTAGTCATTAAGATATTCATTAACTCCTTTCGCCTCATTACAATATACAAAAACAGCGAACGTTACCACAAAAGCGAAGAGTAAGTAATTCTTCCACATTAGTAGCCGCCACTAAGTAACCTTTCTAGTTCCTTCATCTCATATCCCATATCACGAATGTTATCCTTATTAGCTCTAACCAGATCTTCAAGCGCTCTTACTTGCGCCTCTTTCGCCACAGTATAAGATCCTTGCTGTAGTGCATTTACTATGGCCTCAATACGCCCCACCCATGTGGCCATTTCAGTCATCTCACGTATGAGTTCCTCTCGGGCATTGGTATAGTTGCTTGCGTTTCTTCCTGTTCTCTCGGAATAGGTCTGGTGTATGTTGTCTATTTCACTGTGGAGATTCTCATCTGTATTCCCCAGTTCTACTTTTAAAAGTGCTAGCGCCGTTGTATTCTGTTCAACAGTGTTGTTAAGCTTTGATACGTAGTTGATCGCTCCGTAAGCACCGGCAAGAAGTGAAAGTACTACTGGTATGGACGCCAGATACTTAATCACTTTTATGTTTTCCTAGAATTTCAACTATTTCCCAGGAGCCATCTTCGTAATGGTGAACGTGTGCGTCCACCAAATCACACATAAATGCAAGATGTTCTCCGTCTATTTGGTATGTGATGCCATTTATTTCAATGGAATCCATTTGCTGTGATTTTAATTTCCATTTTTTTGTGATTTCCCTTTTGGTTTTTAGGCAATCACTCATGCTTTCTGCCCCTTTATGATCAATTAGTGTTCCATCAGCAAATACACAAACAGCAAAGACTACCTCTGGAGTGGACATTTTACCTTCCATGCTTTCTGTTGTGGATTCAGCACCGTAAGCAACGCCGCTGAATAGTAGTGTTATTAGTAAAGATAAAATTTTTATCATTTGTTGCTCTCCCATTTTTCTTTGCTTTTAAGAGTCCATTTTTCCATGGATTCTTTGGTTATTTTTTTCTTATCTAATGATAGCGTACTCCCTTCCGGCATTTCATTGTGTAATTTAACAACATCTCCTGCTTCATTTAATTCAACGAGTGCTGGACCGCAGAATGCGTCCTTTGTATAATCTGTTTCTTTTTTCTTGAGCAGTCTCACTTCCTTCATGCATGAGGACAGTGATTCCATTGGAACATACTGTGTCATTCTATGCTCTTGATCGTTCATATTACCAAATATGAACATGACGATAATGCTAATTACTTCCATTCGCATCCCTAATTTTATCTTTGAGCTTCTCCACGTCGTTGAGCAATCGCTCTATATCCTGCTGAGATCTCTTAATATTTACTGTATTACTCATCATACTTTCCATTTCTTCTTGCATAGACTCGACCTGTTGGGCCATAAATTCCAGAAGAAGGTCCTGCTGAGCATCCGCGGGCAGGGACCCTAATTCACCTCGAGGCCATTTTATACGGAATTCCGTGTTTTTTGTGAGATCTGCCTCGGATAAAGTTACTCTAGTTTCCAGCGTATTCAGGCGCTCCTGGATCCCGAAAAACGCATACACGCCGATTGCTGTGGCCGCCAATATCGAGAGAAGGTTCCTCATGGGCATGCTGATCGCTGTTCGGTCCGATACGTCCATTCTATCTGCCATTAGTTACCCCCATTAAAAGAAAATTAAATATACAATACCACCTATAATAATACAATCCGCGCAAACACTCCAACCAATATATATTCTGAACATATAATTCAAAAATAATTTCATTTAGTCCCCGTAGCTGTAAGCGCCACCCTTAGTCTGGTTTTGCTGAATCATATTATTAGAGCCTCCTTGCAACATCTCGAAAAGATCCTTATGCTGTTGCTCTATGGATTTATTCTGCCTTACTATTTCCTTGTCCTTTTGATTCATTTTCTTCATGTCTCGTTGCAATTCTTTTACATCAGCAATGAGATTGGACAGATCAATTTTCATTTTGACCTGATTCTCTATAACTTCTTTCTTATTCTCCTCTTCGAAGCTTTTGTACATCTGATCCACACGCGAATCGAGTTTGCTCACGTACCATATGACACCTATCCCCTGTACGAGCACAAACGCCACGACGGCGAAGGATATTTTAAGTCCGTTCATAATCTACTCCCATATAAAGTCCTGTTTAATACCAAAAGTGTCTTTTTGTGAGTCCGTTTTATCCTCGTCAGACTTGTCTGTATAGGATCTTCCATAAGTAACTGATGTCTTATGAGGTTTCATGGACATGCCATCACACCCTACCATAAATAGAGCCAACAGTAAAATGATAATTCTCATACCTTCACCGGCTTTGGCATTCCTATGATGGGAAAGGAGTTAAAAGGTATACAAAAAGCCTCCGTTTTCATCGTCAGCTTGTATTCCGGTGGTTTTGCCTTATATGACTCCAGGTACCCAGTCCGTGCGACCATGCACTGGTCTTCCGTGGGATAGATTGATGCGTGGTATTTAACAGATGGTAAGTTTGGAGAAGACATAAGCATTAATAACAGCCATATCTTTGTCAAAATTATTTTCCTCTTAAGTATGTTTTATGAGGTTGGTATTTTAACCATTTTCTGAATTTATACCAGATATTTCTGATTCTTGTCGCCACCAGTTTGTTCCTTTTTAATAGGGACTCTGTCGCAACGAATGTGCGGCCAGAGTCCACCGAGATGAAATGAAGTTGAGAATTTTGTTATATAATACGTGTTGTATTTATGCAACATAAAAATGTTTTTTTACTTGACACGTGTTTTTGGCTGATTTCTGCCATAATTATTTACTTGATTTATCCCATCATTTACTGTATAATATGGGTAGAAAGAAGTTGAGATGTTAAAAGATATGTTAAGTATAAAAAAATTTGATGAGTGGCTGAACAAGTCACGCAGTGGACAGAAGATCTCCTACTACCGTGGTTTCCTGTTCGCACCCAACCAGCAGAAGCTTTCGCCGACGCTGGATGTAAATCGGGTGAAAAGACTCGCGGACCATGTGCGAAACGCATATGACAACAGCCTCATCACAATGGTACAAAAAAGGCATGACGATTTTGATTATGAATACATAGCGATCCGGTTATGATCTGGACGCTGTTCTGGTTGCTCGTAATACCCATCAAGATCTGGATCGCATTTCAGATCTTGCTCTGGGTATATAAACTATGGCTGGGGATGTTATGATATATAATAAGTTATTGAAATTAAAGGATGAATTGGGGAAGAAGGCCCTTCGGGACCCACGCACTGCAGGTGAGCTGCTTGTGCGTAAAAATTTTGAACGCGTGATGCACATCTTATGGAAGCGCTACAACTATGGCATGGCGGAAGCTGAAGACTTCGTTGCAAGAGAGAACGAGGAGCACAGCAACGCCCATGCGGAAGAGATTGATGACATGGAAGAATACAGGATAGGCGATTTCCGTGATGAGATTGCGACGGTCAATTTAAGGAGAACATAATGGCAAAGACACCATTACAAAAAATTAAAACTCAGTTGGATAAGCTTGAGGGGTTGCACGCAAAGGAAGAAGCAATCGTCGAGAAGATCACTGAGATCATAGACGAAGCGGAAAACGAAGAAGACTACGACTTCGATAAGTGGGAAGGAACGGATCCGGACTAATGGACCCAGGAACTTTTGCACTTGCATTCTTCGCGACGCTTTGGATCGTGGGTGTACTTAGTGGTTGATACTACTAGGTATAAGTCCATCGCGATAAAGATTCCCTATTATGACGCATTGGTGCGGATGGGGTTGAGCATGCATCGTGGACCGGGACAGGAGATGATGCATATAATTAAGAAGGCAGCAGATGAGAAAGGAATAAGGATACGTGATAAAAGAATTATTAAAAGTCCAAAAAGAAGTTAATAGGGTTCTAAGGAAAGCGGAACAGGAGGATGATTCCTTCGAGGGGATTGTGGATAAGCTGGGGATAATTCGTATGTATGACATCGGACTTCCCATGCACGTAGTCCTTGGAATTGTTGAAGAGTTCGTGAATGATGTGGAGGAGAGGAAACGCATAAAGGCTTTGGATGGGTTCGATCAGGAGCACACGCAGAAGCTTTATGACACAATGAGCGTAAAATGGAACAGCAGGAACAACTGACAACTAAGAAAATCGTGGATCTGCACCAGGTGGAGGAAGGAGCCATCAATCCAAAGACTGGATTGACGGAGAAACCATCCTGGTATGTTCGTTTCGAGGACATGTCCGATCGCGTGTTGTTTAGGTCCAGACTATTGGAACTGTTATCCATGGGTTTTCGAAAGACGGTTGAAAACTTCAAGGCGGGAAAAGCCACAACCACACAAGGTGGTGAGGCACGCTTCTGGGTAGTGGTATTCCAGGATTATGAGGTTCGTCTCCAGACGAAAGCACAGATCATGGAAGTGATAGCAGAAGGACATAGACACAGAGACGATGAGGACAATGCAAAATTCGAGCGAAACGGACACAAAGAAGAGCAGTTTACCATCGAGTAAATATCCAGACTGCTGGCCGATGGTCCGCATAACCTGGATGGACGCCATGGACGGCGATACGGGATGGGTATCTCTTGCCAAGATGCGCGATGCAAAGCTCGCGACGTGTGTTGATATTGGTTGGATGATAAGGAATGACGATGAGCGAGTTACAATCATGGGATCCTGGTGTTTGGATCCGGAAGAGATTAAGGAAGAGGATAAGGAAGGAGGAAGATATATCACCATACCGAAAGGGTGGGTTAAGAAAATAGAATATCTGGAAAAAAGTTATGGACAAGTACGAGATTAATGTATGGAAGGACGCGGAGCTGCTGAGCAAGGAAACGCTTGACTTCGCTTCCAATGAGGAATGCTACGAGTATGTATTGAAAAAGCACCATGCTCCGGGGACCTGGACTGGATCACACCAGAACAAGAATGGCGTCACGTTGAATAGGCCACCACTTGGGATCAGGATAACATGGGCCAAACGAGGCAATAATAATTATAAGCCAAAGAGACTTAGTGCTGAAGAGAAGAAATTGCAGCGCGAGCTGTATGACTCGATCACACCTGAGACAATTCAGGAGTTGGGTCCCAATGAAATGTATGCTAAGGTACGCAAGAATTACGGACCGAATCCGGATGCGAAGGGGTACAATGAATTTCCAAGCAGGAAAAGTGAAAAAAATCTTTAAAATAAGTTTTGGTGGATCTTTAGTTAGAACCATCATCTATACAATTGGACACATGTGCATAGCAATAACCTGTCTCATGATTATTGCTGATGTAAATTTTCAGCAAGCTTTAACAGATGCGATTGTTGAACCATTGCTTAATGGAGTGTGGTATTTTATTTTAGATAGATTGTGGATTAAATATTTTTCAAATGAATAAATTAGGACTCACACCCAAGCAGAAGAAGCTTTATGACATCGTGAAGGACTTCATTACAGTGAACAATTACTCGCCGTCCTATGAGGAGCTGAAGCAGCTGATGGGGTCGCGGTCCAAGGCGCATATCCACGCTTTAATACATCAATTGGTGAGGCGCCACTGGATAGGAAAACGGAATGGCGCAAATCGGTCACTTTTCATCCTATAATGTGGCACCACTAAGGGAGATTTTGCTAAAATGTTTTTTTTATTTTTAAAAAGACCGGGATATGGTGCCACGGTGCCACAAATCTCGATTAATCCTTATATATCAACGCGTTATTATGTGGCACCATGGTGGCACTACTCTAAACGACGCAAGCAACTTTAGGTAAAAAATGATAAAAAAAAGAGCAAAAATTCAACTATACTGCGGAGAATTCGATGGTAGATGAAAGGCTGAGAGGTGCCACTAGTGGTGCCACCATTGTGGCTAAAAAAAGGCAGACAGGAGGAGCTATACAGCACCCAATCAGGAGTGATGGGCTCACCGATAAGCAACGGGTCTTTGTCAAGATCTACGCTGAGAATGAAGGACGATTGACTCCAACGGAATGCGCGAGGCAAGCTGGGTATAAGGAGGAACGAGCAAACGTGACGGCATCAGAGCTGCTGAATGGAAAGAGATTCCCCAAGGTGGTGGATGCTGTACTTAAACGAAGAGCTGAATTGGAGAAGACACATGAAGTTAAATTACAAAAGCATGTCCAGGAGTTGGCTAGGTTGCGTGAAAGATCATTGGCGGAAAAGTCTTATAGTGCTGCTGTTAATGCTGAGCGCTTGCGTGGACAAGCGGCCGGACTGTACATTGACCGTAAAGAAATCAGGACAGGAAGTATCGACTCTATGTCGCGTGATGAGGTTTTAAAATCACTGAAGGAATTAGGATTGGATGGAAAATTTAAAGAAGACAAAAAAGGAGTGGTTCTTGAAGTTCAAGAAGAGAAATCCGATAGCGAAGGACTTAAGGACATCACCCCAGTACAAGCAAAAGATAGTAAAAGACAAGACGAAGTATGACCGTAAAGCCAGAAACCAGGCTTTGGAAAAATTTAAAGACATGCTTGAAAAGTGGTGATGGTTACATTGTTTCACGCCTTGAAAGCTACGTCACTCCAGGTTTTCCTGATTGCTTAATATTTCACAATGTTACAGGATTCTTCACAGTTGAGCTCAAAGTAATACAGTGTAATAATAAGTGTATCATTTCACCCTTCCAAAAGGCATGGAATTTGCGTCATGCTAATGCAGGTGCGCCTGTTTTTATTCTTGTTGGGGGGCTCCCCAAGGGCCACGTTAAACTGTTTCATGGGTCCCAAACCATGGAACTGGGCCAATGCACCGTGGACCAAGTGCCCGGGTTGTACGCAGGAAGGCTCGAGGACCTCGATTTTCGCAAGCTCCCAAACTCCAGTCATAATCCTTAAACCCTAAATGTGGTCCAAGGGCCACGGTGAATGGGCGCCCGGCGCGCGCTTCCTTCCCAAACTCCTAAACTCCCGGAAAACAGCCAAATACTCTCTGAACTTATCCCCAGCTGCACGGACCGGGATCATGGCTGCAGGAAAGAGATGCGTTGGGAAACTCCGAAACTCCGCGAAAAAGCTATAACATTTTATGGGGGAGGTGAACTGGGATCCTCTGGAGCTGGGCCCGGGATTCTTTCCTGACAAAATAGTTCAAATGAGTTCTTGCTTTGTGGATAACTTTATGTTATACTAGGAACAGAAATAGAGCGTAGGTATATGTCCGAATTGGCGAAGTTTTGGGAGCCACATCTAAGAGTCCTTACTCTATTTCTTATAAATAGAAAGAGAGCAAAATATGGTAGTAGATGATACTATAGCACAAGCACTCAATAGAGTGGCTGAAGCCATTGAAGAGAATGGCGAAACATTAAAACGAATTGCAGACCATTATGATGGGGTTGTTCCTGTTATGACACGCAATCAAAAACGAGCTGAAGTAATGGCTGAAGAGCAAGAGAAAGGATTTGCACAAGGGTTGAAAGATATGTTTGCTCCACAAGAGCACTAAAACTCCGAAACTCCCATAGGTTGTTCATAACCATTGTTGTGGATAACCTATGGATAAGTAGCGACCGGGCGCCGGGCGCCCGTTGAGTGGGAAACTCCCAAACTCCCTAGGAAAAGCCTAACCATTTTTTAGGTGACGTGTGGAATTTGGTTTGGGCACCGGGCGCGCCCGGGTTAGTTCCTCCACGGAGAAACGGCAGAAGTCTGCGATATTTATTTCGCCCGGGGTCTTGACAGACGCCTGTTTAGATCCTATATTAGAGATGAGATAGTAGAAAGAGAATGAAAAATGGTACATTTACTGGGTATTTTAATACTGGGAACCCTGAAGCTTGCAGCTGGTGCTGCAGTCATCTGGATCATCCTGCAGCTCCTGGGTTGATCCAAACTCCTAAACTCCGAGAAACTCCCTAAATCCGCTAATTAATATTGTAATGGTCCTGAGCTGGGAGGCACCGGGCGCCCGGGAAAAGTTCCTGACGGAGATGATACTTGGTTTATCCCCAAGATTGTTGAATTAGCTATTGATTGGAATTTGGATTCGTTGTATAGTAGAGATAGAAATAGAATGAAGCAATCGGTCAACGCCGACCATTTAGTTTCTTATTTGAGGAACGATTAGAAAATCGACCAGAAGCGTGGTCTTTACCACAATTCGAGCAAAAGATTTGGGTGGGCTCAGACTGATTTACTTCGGCAAGTGGTCTTAAAAAAACTCAAAGGGGCAAGATAAACGGAGTTATTCGGCTCTTGCCCCAAACTCCTTTCAAACTCCCAATCAGCCTTAATTCCAATTAATATTTATTGGCTTCTCCGCCCGGGGCAGCAGGTGAAGGAGTTCAGGGGTGTGAGTAATAGACATAAAAAAAGGGCGACTATCGGAAGATTATCGCCCTTTTATCGACTTATGTAGGATAGTATTACATAGTCAAACTAAGTCTTTTAAGTAAATAACCAACTTCAGATTGCAAGTGAACTATTAAATCCTTTCTATTATTTGTGTCTTTAGCAACCCATTCGATTATTGCATTACATAATACACCACTAATCAACTTCCAATCCAAACTATCCTTTTGTGGAACTTTACTAATTATTGATTCCAAATCGCCTATTGCGTTTTGGTCTTTGGTGTATTCAATCACCTCTCTTAAGAGAGGTGAAATATCTACATCATTAACTGATTTAATCGGAACTATATCTTTAGTCATACAGCAACTCGATTCAGTTTAGTTATAGTATTGGGATTAATATTAACCCAACGAGTATGTTCTGGAGATAATCCACTACCTACTCTAAAAGCAAGAACATAATCATTATGCTCTTGAAAGTTATCCTTGTTGGCTTGTGGGTCGTGAGTAAATCGCCAAGCATATTGACCAAGTATGGCTCTTTTAACCTTGCCTACTTGTCCATTATTCTTAATCCATTCACAACTAAAGAAACCCATACCAACTTGAGTCTTTAATTCTTGTTTAGTCATACTATCCTTTCTATTTCTAATTATCTTTATGTCATACTTCATTATCATTGTCTTGTTGTATTATTGCAACAGTGTGGATATCCTGTGGATAAGTCGCCCGGGACTAGATGTAGTGGTGCGACACAATGTCGCAGGCTGGCGCCCGGGACTTAGCGGCTCACTCCGTTCGCCGCCCGCTCCTATCTCCCTATATCCGAAGGGGGAACCCCCCTTTTTCGTCTACCTCCTCTAGAATTCCTCGAAGGCAAGTCTGAGAGTGACAATCATGTATAAAAACGTTATAATTGGAATCTTAAAAAAATTTTTAAAAAATGGAAAATGTTTCTACTTTAGAATCTTTGGACACAAACACGCTCAAGCTTCTTTTAAGAGGTGAGCTCGCAAAAAAGCAGGAAGCTTCTCAGGAAGATTTCCTGACTTTCGTTAAAAGTGTGTGGCCTGACTTTATCCAGGGAAAGCATCACAAAATTTACGCAGAGAAATTGAACAGAATAGCAAATGGGGAGCTAAAACGCCTTATCGTCAATATGCCTCCTCGACATACAAAGTCAGAATTTGCCTCACACCTATTTCCAGCCTTTTTCATGGGCCGCCATCCAAAAGCCAAACTGATTCAGACAACGCATACTGGCGAATTGGCAATACGCTTTGGACGTAAGGCGAAGAACATGATAGAGTCATCAGAATATGAAAAGGTTTTTCCGAATGTTAGATTGGCGGCGGATTCTAAGGCTGCTGGCAGATGGGAGTCTAATCATGGCGGTGAGTATTTTGCTGCTGGTGTCGGCGGCGCTATTACTGGCCGTGGTGCCGATTTGCTTATTATTGATGACCCTCACTCAGAACAAGATGCTCTTTCACCTACTGTTTTGGAGTCTCATTATGAGTGGTATACTTCTGGTCCTCGTCAAAGGCTTCAACCTGGCGGTGCCATAGTATTAGTTATGACCAGATGGTCTGTAAAAGACCTCACTGGCAAACTGCTCGAGGCCCAAGGAAAAAGTGAAATGTCGGACGAGTGGGAGATCGTGGAATTTCCCGCAATCATAAATGACAAACCCATGTGGGGTAATTTTTGGACCATGGACGGCTTGCAAGGCGTCAAAGCTTCCATACCCCTCACCAAGTGGCAGGCGCAATGGATGCAGCAGCCAACCTCCGAGGAGGGTGCGCTTATAAAGCGCGAGTGGTGGCAGACGTGGGAACCTGAAAAGATCCCTCAATTGGAATTCATCATACAGTCGTATGACACGGCGTTCAGTAAAAAAGAAACGGCTGATTATTCAGCCATTACGACGTGGGGAGTTTTTGACCCTGACAACGGAAAGGGAAAGGCGCTGATTTTGCTTGACGCAAAGAAGGACCGGTGGAATTTTCCGGAGCTGAAAAAGGAGGCGATGGAGCAGTTCAAGTACTGGGAGCCGGAGATGGTCATCATCGAGGCGAAGGCGTCAGGGATGCCGTTAACTCATGAGTTGCAAAAGATGGGAATCCCTGTTATAAACTTTACACCCTCTAAAGGAAATGATAAGCATACGAGGGTAAACAGCGTGGCGCCGCTCTTTGAAGCGGGAGCCGTTTGGGCGCCCAAAAAAGATTTCGCCGAAGAGGTCATAGAGGAATGCGCGGCATTCCCGTTCGGTGACAACGACGATTACGTGGATTCAACCACGCAGGCCCTCATGAAATATAGACAAGGCTACCACGTCATGCTAAAAGATGATTACGAAGATGAGCCAAGTGCTGAAACCGCGGGGAGGGTTTACTACTAATGGCAGATTACACAGTATTAGAAAACGCACCGGAAAGAGAACCTAGAACATGGTGGAAGGACCCTTTATTTTATAAAGGACTTGGACAATTTCTTCCCACTGTAGGAAAAGATTATTGGAATACCGTCATGTCGTCAGCTGCGGGTGTATCTGATTTTATTCCTGGACTTAACCTACTTAATCCTGGTGAATTTTTCATGAATAGAATGTTCAGGGATGAAGAGGCGATGGAGTCAGACCCAACGTTCGATATAGTCTCTGACAGAGAAATTAAAAATATTAAAAATGACCCTTATTACGGTCCTCTCTTCGAGGACATGATGGCTGAAGGGGTAACGGAAGATGATGCGGTTTTTATGCTTAAAGCGGCTCCATTCATGAGCCAAGATCCTAACGAATCGTGGCTTGACTGGGCAATGGACGGGCCAGCGTGGAAAGAACGCGCAAAGGCGCTCCCATATGTTGGTGGTGATATATTACAGATGATTGGAAATGAAATATTTCAGCCAAGTTTGGTTGATGATTTTAATCCGTACGCGGAAAGTTTTGGCAAAGCGCGTATGTGGGCTAACATCGCTCCTCAAGTTGCCAATTTGTATCTTACACGAGGAACTGGCGCACCTATAGCAGGGGTGTCAACTTTGATGAATAAGCTTTCTCCAAAACTTCGAGCAGCAGTTCAACAAGGATTGCCTGTGACTACAGGTGCACCTAATAAGTGGTCAAAGTTTGGAAGAAACATGGTCCTTCAAGCACCAACTAATCCTCTTAATCCTTGGGGCATGAATTTTTCAGCTGAAGCGGCTGAGCCAAGTAATATTTCAGATTCATGGGACAGTGATCCAGTGGTCTTCGACGACGTCATGACGGAAAAGATACAGAATTTCGAACCAAGGGTCATTAGATCACAGGACAAGCAACGCGGACCAGGACCTTGGAACGAGTTTAAGGGCTAGAGATGGCCATAACAAGCATATTAAGGCCAGTAGTACAAAGAGCACTTCGTAAGTTTATTACTGACAAGTCAACACTTGCTAACGCTAAAAAATTTAAAAAAAAATTCAATCCATTAACTAAAGAAGGTGTGGGTGGTAAATTTACCACACCTCAAAGACAATTCATAGCAGATGAAATTGGTGTAGATGATTACAAATTAATCTCAAATAAAACAGGAAGAGAAAAGGTTCCTTTTGGAGAAAAAAGGAAAGATGAAGATTTTGTAACTGATGCGACTAGAAAACTAATAGGTCGAAGAACTATAGAAAGTAATATTAAAAAAGGCATATATCCATTAAAAGTTGGTAAAAAAACATATCAGATGTATGCTGATGACGCCGCAGAGGCATTTAAAGTTTCCAATGAAGCTGCCAAACAATCACCAGAAGTCATGGGTGCGGTTCAATTGAGGCGTGCAGAAAGCGCTTTATACCCCGAAAGAAATACACCGTGGAAAAAATTATTTAATCGTTACGGATATAGCCCAAAAGATTTTGAGCCTGTTGTTGGAGGAAGAAGAGAAATGCAGGACATGTTTAAAGAGATGGATATATATGAACTGATGGATGCCTTAAAGATTCTTCGTCCTGGAATGAGAACTGGAAGCATTGGTCATACCATGCCTTTGTCAAAACTTCGCGATATAGCAATCGCTAATCCAAATATTTCAAAAGCAGAATTGATGAAATTAGCGACTGATCCAAGATTCATGGAAGTGCAGCCAAACTTTTTGAATCAGCCTTTATCCGGCATAGAAGCTTTATTTTATAATCCAAAATATGCAAATACTCCTTTTGGAATGCAGCGTGCTACACAAGCATTAGATGAAGCACAATTAACATCAAGAATTTTAAGGCCTGACACGATGGACATTGAAACTTATGGCAGAGGGGATAAGCCACTTGATTACAAGCTTTTAAAAGAATATTTAGAATTTGTATTAGGCAAAAAACCTTATGGAGTAAGTAAGCTTAAAAAAACAGGGGAAGAAAGAATAAGATTGCTTCCTAATATAGGATATTTAAAGAAAAGATTTAACAAAGGCGGCGTGGTCAACGGCTATGCGGCTGGAGGAATAGGACGTCTAGGAGTCAACATCCTGAAGAAGCTCGCGAAGAAAATGCCGGAGGAGGATTTCCTCCGCGTCATGGAGACACTGTGGAAGGGCGTTGATCCGAAAAGGTCAGGGCGCTACAAGGCGTGGGCCAAGAACCGTTGGTCACCGGGATATAAATGGCCGTACCAGAAATCACGGATCAAGGGACCGGGAATGAAACAATCACATTACGCATCCCTTTCGGAAGAGGCAAAGGAAGCTTTGCGAAAGCGCTATGACAAGCAGATTGCTGAATACATAGCAAGGAAAAAAGACTAATGGTACTACCAGCTATATCAAGACGGCTTTTCATGAAGGGAATCGGCGCACTCGCCGGTTCAACAGCACTTCCTAAAGGAATTGCCAGTCTTGCCACAAAAGAGGCTGTCAAGAAAATACCCTACGCACCGCCGTGGGTGGGGTCTTTTGTAAATATGTTTTATCGTATACCACTAATAGGAAAACCTGTACGGGTGGGCAACGGAGCAATTGCCACTAAACTTGGATCAAAGACCAAGAAGATCTATGGCGGAACAGCGAAGGAAACTCATTTTCAAGTTAAGACACAAGCTGGTAAAGTGGTAGATGAAGCTCGGCTAACTGTAGGTGGACCACGCGGAAAGCTAACAGAATGGGATGATATCGTTTTAACCGAAGAGCCAGGACAAACTTCCATAACATGGAAGAACAAGAATTATGATCACGGTAATGACCAACATATAGTCATAGACCATAAAAACAAGGAAACAAGATTCGTTGACGACAACTGGAGCATGGAGGCCGGTGGCGAAGATATAGTAAAAGACGACTGGATTGAATATCCTCTTACTACAAATAAGAATGAAATTGCAAAGTCACTTAAAAAACCAGTTGGTGAAATAGATGATGCTATAGTTGATGGCAATTCGGTTAATGACATGGACAATTACTACGCGGATACCTTTAAAGAGTATGTTGACTCTTTTTCGCCTTCTGGTAATATGTTTGGTACAGTTGAAAGGGCACAGCTAAAGCTTCAAAAGGAGCAGTTAAGAAAACTGGAAAAGTTAGAGAATGATCTAGCGGTGAGAAAAATGAAGGAAGACCAAATGGCGGAATGGGAAGAACAATTCCGTGGAGGATTTGGAATGCATGGTTTTAACAAAGGGGGATTTGTGGATTACGGCGAAATGAAAGATGTAGTACCACCACTCGACGGCTATGCCGCTGGTGGAATAGGAAAGCTTATCATCAGGAAAGCCCCTCAGGTTATAAACAAGCTTCGTGAATGGGCACCGCAGATTACGGGCAAGGTGGCGACACCAAAGCTGAAGAAACCGTGGGCCGTGTTCGACGAGAAAGGAAACCCCATAATTGACTTCAGGCTCAGGAAGGACGCGAATGCATGGCTGAAGCAGG
>VTLG01013383.1_pt1 | contig 16780 bp, 24 predicted proteins | sample 4694571 | NCBI WGS metagenome assembly VTLG01 (sample SAMN12604809, study PRJNA352737) | marine metagenome | biome: ENVO:00000447; feature: ENVO:00000209|ENVO:00000569|ENVO:01000036; material: ENVO:00002151; isolation source: viral sequences binned using virsorter ...
TGATTGAGTGTGGTTCGCAGCTTCCAAGTGTGTTGAATGCTATGGTTCGTGAGGCTCAAGCAGGTAATGTTCAAGCAGGTAGATTGGTGTTAGAGCATAGTGGCAAATTAGTTAAGAATATTAATATAACTGTGGACTCGCCATTTGAGAAGTTTCTTAAAAGTGTTCCTGAAGCTGAGGTTGTGGCTGATGCTGAGATTGTTGAAGCTGCTGAGGATATAGTGTTTGAATCCTTGCCTGAAAGAACAGAAGGCGATCAGAATGTAAGAATTAGAAATGAGAATCTTTTAAATAAGAAAGCTATAGCTAAGGAAGATAAAAGACTTAAATACAATAAACAGCAAAAAGAATGGTATAAGTGGAGGAAAAGAGCTAAAGTAGTTGGAGTTGAGCCATTAAAAGGTCGTAGACCGACACCTGCTCAAAGAAAAGATTGGCAAGAAAAGATTATTGAAGCTGAATTAGCTAACACCAAGTAGTTCTATATATTGAACATCTAAATCAATACACATCTCATCATAAATATCATTAGGAATATAAATAGGTTTTGCATCAGGTTTATTAAATTCATCCATATTTACATACTTATCTTCATACTTTTTAATTAAAGTGTCTAATTCACTCATAATTTGCAACATTCTGTTGAAATCTTTTGTATTCATCTTATTTCCTAAGGTTTTTTTGTAAATTTTGACGAAATTTCTTAATTCCTTTTTCACTTGGTTTAAATTCAAAAAATTCTCTTTCAGGTCTTAATATCCCATCTGTACTTTTACCAATATTGTGATACCAACCATATTTTAACATTTCTACACCTTTATTTGTAGATTTCATACTATTATAAAAGTTTCCTGTGTATTTCAGAGGAGTTTCTCCAAATCCTGCAGATCCATAGGATTTTTTCCCAAGTTTATTTGCTTTTCTTAATGCTAAGGTTCTATCACTAAGTTTTGGCATTTTTGGATGTGATTGGTCGTGCTTTAAATAATTAACTGTGTCTATTCTTTTTTTAGAGGCTTTTATACTACTTTTTCCACTATCTTCCATAAGATTTTCAATCATCTTAGGTAAAGCCTTGACTAATTTGGCAGGATTATAGTTAATTGATACTTTTACTTGCATTATTCTGTTTTTTCGCCTTCCATAGCTTGTAAATGCTCATCTTCCATAGCAATTCTATTTTTTTCTATTATTTTTTCAGCTTCTACTCTTGAAAGGTCTTTATTATACTCTATAAGCAAATCAACTTCATCTAACATATGATGTCTAAGCCTATGTTCATCTAATAATATCTGATCTTGTACTGTTTTTGGATATTCAGGCTCATTAAAGTCTAATCTCATCTTCTCAGGGAGGTTAATATTGTTATAAGCAGCAATTTCTCTTTCAACATAGTATAATTCGTGCTCATATAGCCTCCAAAGGTCAATATCGTCTTGATAATCTTCAAATCTCTCTAAATCTTTAATTTTAAGAGCTATACCTGATGGAGTTTCGCCACCATCTTGTGCAAATTGCACATATAAGTGATTATTTTGAGCAACTAAGTCTACTTGAAACTTAATATTCTCAATAACTGACTCTAAGTTACCTGCAGGCGACACAATGTCAAAGGTTGCACCTTCAGGAAGGTCAATTATTTGGTCAGAACCTGCTCTTTCTATTCTTTTATCACTATCTACTCCTGTCATAAAAGGTTGTCCGAACATTTGGAATCTTAAACCAAGTTGCATCTCTGTCATAGCTATATTTACTTGCTCATTGCAGTCTACTATGTCATTTGCTCCGTCTACAAAAAATTCGTCTATTTGTTCTTCTCTGTGAGTAAATAAAAATGGTAAAACACCATATCCGTGTTCATAAGAGTCCAAAACATTACCACTTTCATCATAATGTATATGTACAGACTCATCCCAATAAGCATATTCTAATTTATCTGTATTCATTGCATCTTCAGGGTGCATTAATAGTGGATACATAATAGCATTAGGTGTATAAGCATCATCTAAGTGCACATCAAAGTAATAAACAGGTCTATAATCAAAATATGCCATACCATTTACCTCTTTATAGATAACTTGCGTAGCAACAGTACCAATTAAGCGAGTCATTCTTTCAATATGCTTCATTCTTGCATTTTTCTTAATAGTAAGTTGATTATATTGCTCACTTACGTTACGATTTGCACCAACTGTGTATATTCTGCTCATTTTATTAACAAATCTTCTTGTAAAGTTAGCATTATAACAAGGAATCTCTTGAAATGCCTTAGAATCGAAAAATCTATCTATATAAGCACTCGTATCGTTGCCTCCATAGTAATCAAGCATCCTTCTAACCCAATCTCGCCTTGCTTTTTGGTTATAATACTTAGATTCTGCTACTGATTTTTTAATTATCTGTTCTGCTGTCATATTTGAATTATATATCATCTTGTCCTCATTTTAAATTCTCTGTTTTTAATTGGAAATTGGTTTATAAAAAAATATCGTATCATATCGCATCCGTGATCGTGATAACCGTCTTTTACAGGCTCAGGCTTTAAATCTGCACCCTCTTTTACCTCAGGATAACGATAATTCTCTAAATCTTTCATTATTTGCGTACATTTTTCATTTATATGTAAAAATCTTTCTCCTGCTGCGTTTTCTATAAATCCTCTAACGTGAGATATACCTGAAGCTATATTCCTTGACACTTTATCTCTTTTTGTGTGTACTGTTATGCCTTTTCTTCTAAAAATCTCTATATCTCCTAAACCTGATTGACCTTGTGCTTGCATACCTGCAGGATCTCCATAGTATTTTCTTACATTATATTTTTTTGATAATATTATTTCAGCTAAAGTGTCTGTCTTGACATTTGTCTTATGTATTATCTCATCTATCATATTTATATGGTATACTCCACCTACTCTGTATATTTGAAACCAACCAACAGCAGGCATACGATACCCAAAATCTATACTGCAAAAAGTAGGGAAGTTTGGATTATAAGGGAACTTTCCTACATCTAAATCTCTTTCAAAAGGATAAACACGACCTGCAAATGAAGTAAATTTAGCTCCATATTCTTGCTCATATACTTCTTTAGCCATATTTCTTTTTCTTTCAAGAAGAAATTGGTCTGTTGCACCGTCAGGAAAGGCAAAGTGATTATCCCAAGATGGTGCTTGATGGGATTCCCACAATTCATCTTCTTTGCCGAGGAGATACAAATCATACACCCAATTAAAACCTTCAGGAGTAGTAATGAATATTGCCTTTCCTTTTCGGTCAGATAATGTGGGAGATAAATACATATCCCATATTTTCCTCTTAACTTTAGCTGCCTCATCAATTATGAGCAGATCTAAACCTTCTCCAACAAGAGAATCAGGATTATCTGCAGATTTAGCTTCAACTGTAGTTCCCCATTTGAATTTTATAACTCTATCTTTTTCAGAGGCTCTTATTATATCATTAGGGCGACCAATAACCATTTTCTGCCAAACTTCTCTAAACATTAAATCGGCTTTATCGTAAGAAAGACCTACAAGCCATATTCTTTTGTTTGGTTGTGAAGCATAATAAGTAGCTTCCATAGCAGAGGCAGTTGTTTTGCCAAATCTTCTTCCACAGACCATTACAAAAAACCGTGCACTTTTTTTTAGTGGAAAGTGCAGTTTTGATTGACCAAAATGAGGGTTATACCCCATAAAATCAAACCACTTTGATTTATATTTTTCTAATGATTCTTTCAATAATTTGCATTATTACCTATATTTAATTTAAGTTATATATAGTTATTTTGCAAAAATAAGTAAAATACACTTAAAAATAATATAAAATGGAGGGCAGTATGTCCGAAGAAAAAACAACAGCAGTAGAAGAAACAGTTAGTGAAACTCCTGCTAAAGAAACAAATCAAGATAGCTCTAATGATGGGTTAATTGCAGAAAGCAAAAAGTATAGAAAAAGAGCTCAGGATGCAGAAGCTCGTTTAATGGAATATCAGAAAAAGTTCCAACAGGCTGAAGAAGATAAACTAAAAAAGAAAGAAGAATTTAAAACCTTATACGAACAGGCTTCTTCTAAACTTGATGGATTATCTGCTAATGCTGAAAAATGGACAAAGTATGAAGAAACCAAAAGAGCATCTTTGTTAGAAAATCATCCTGAAGATGAAAGAGAATCTTTATCTAAATTAGATTTAGAAACTCTTGAGTATGTAACAAGTAAAATTAATAATATAAAACCCAATGCTCCTGAGGTAGTTGGTACTGCAAAAAGAAATGCTCCTGAAAAACCTGTTGATTGGTCTGACAAAGGCTCTTTAAAACAGAATTGGGGAAACATTATAGACCAGTACAAACAAAAGCCTAAAAAGAGAGCATAATTAAGGAGAAATAAAAGATGGCAACAACAGGATTAGCAAACCCTGCTGAAACTCAAGCTTCAGATGTAGAATTAGCTGTATTTATACCTGAAATTTGGTCGCAAGCAGTAAGAGCTTCATTTAAAAAGAACTTAGTAATGACAAACCTTGGAAGTGATATGTCAAGTTTAGTATCAGGAGGAGGCGATACAGTTAATATACCTTCTGTAGCAGACGTACCTAACGCAGCTACTAAAGCACCTCACGTTCCTGTAAACTACACAAGTCAAACAGAAGATAAATTATCTTTAGCTTTAACTTCACATAAATATGCTTCAGCTATGGTTGAAGATATGGGTGTGGTTCAAGCAAATAGTGATTTATTATCAATGTATTCAGATTCTATTGGCTATAAATTAGCTTTAGGATTTGAAACAGAAGTTGAAGCTGCTTTAGCTTTAACAACTGAATGTATTAATATTGCAGGCAACACAGTTGCTAAAACTATTGATGCACTTACATTGGCTCACATTAGTAAAGTTGTGATGGAAAACGATTGTCCACTTAATGAGTGTACTTTAGTTTTAAATCCAACATTATATGCTTCTTTGTTTAGAATAGATGATTTTATTCATATTTCTAAAACAGCAAGAGCAGATGTTGCTAATGGTTTAGTTGGTAGTGTTATGGGTATGGATGTTATACTATCTAATAACATTACATCTACAAATCACAATGATGCAGTTGATTCAGATGACGGAGCATTAACAAATGGTAATGTTCTTGGTGGTTTTGTAGTTCATAGTTCTGCTTTAGCTTATGGCTTCAGTAAACAGCCTACAGTTAATTCAGAATATGACATTGATTATATTGCACACAAATTAGTGGGTGATTACATTGGTGGAGCTAAATTAGTTCAAGATGCAAGTCAAACTAAATGTTGGGGAATTGTAGAAGAAGGAACAACTTCTTGGTAATCAGTTGTAACTAACATTAACCTTATAAGGGGGATTCATTTCCCCCTTATATTCAAATTGGAGAATCAATGAAAGATATAAAAGTAATATTTAGAGGACAAAAATGTCCTTCAGGAAAAATGACAAACACAGAATATATGGCAAGTGAAGATAGAATAGATCTATGGAAAAAAAGTGGTTTATTTGATATGGAATTAGAAATGCCTAAAAAAGAAGAAAAGAAAGCTCCTAAAAAAGCTAAAAAAGATAAAGGAGATAAATAATGAATACAAGGTCAGAATTGTTTTCAATAACCTCCCTTCCTAATATCGCAGAGGCAACATATTCAACAGGCGATTTAATGAAAGAAGCTAAATCTATTGTAGGTGCAGTTGCAGAAAAAAATAGCTGTTCGATTTTACAATCAATTACAGCAATAGATACATCAGATACAGGTGGTGCAATTTATTTAATAATAACAGATTCCTCACAAGACTTAGGAACAGTTGGTAGTGCAGTTAATGCTGCAGATGCAGCAGCAGATAATAGTATGGCTATCGTAGAACTTTCTAATTGGGTAGATATAGGTGGAGCTAAAGTTTGTAGTAAGGGAAATATTGGTTTAGTATGTAAACCTGAATCAAACTCAGTAAAACTATATTATGGTGTGGTTAATTCAAGTGGTGGCGACATTGTTATTGGCTCAGGCGAAGATATTATCTTCCAATTTGGCTTTGTTAGAAGTTAATGGGGCTGCTTACAACTTTAAAACAAAACGATGTATTCAGAGATGAATATTCTTTAGCATTTGATGGCACTAATGATTATGTAGATTGTGGAACTAATTTTGAATCTACATTGTTAAATTCTGATTTTTCTTTTTCTATATGGGTTAAGTTTGTAGATGGTAGACCACCTTCAACAGATTTATATATGTTTGGAACAAAAGATGGCAATGATAATTTTTGGTTTAGAATTGAAACAGATGGTGATGTTGCATTTTATTATAAAGAAGGAACAACACAATCTAATTTAGTTGCCTCAGGTTATCTTGCAGATGGTGCATCTAATTGGATACATTTTGTTGGAACTTTATCAGATTCTGCACAAAAAATATATGCCAATGGTGTTGTTATTGCATCAGGAACAGCAAGTTTAGATACATCAGGGTTTGCCCAAGATACAAATAGAAATCTTGTAATTGGAGCAAGAAACAATGCAGGAACAGTAGGTAATTATCTTCCTTGCAATATATCAGAAGTTGCTTTTTATACTTCAGTATTAACTGCTAATCAAGTTAAAACCATATATAATGGTAGAGAACCTTACAATCACAAAGAAGGTGTAGCATCAGGCAATTTACAGGCTTGGTATAGAATGGGTGATGGTGCTTTAGATGGTTTTAACCCTGATGCAGCAACAAATGGCTTAATACAAAGCTATAATAGTCAATTAGAAAGTAGCATTGTAACAAGTTGGACAAATGGTTCAGCAGGATTTAACACACTTAATACTACAGGCACAAATATAACTTCTATGATAAATAATGATAGTGGAACTGATAATGTAAGGTCAAATTCTTTAACTGTTGCAGTAACAGATATATATAAAATATCATTTGATGTGGCAGGTACAACTGTACCTACTGCTATTAATAAATTAATGTTTAAATTTAGTCCAAATGCAGCTTTAAACAGTTCAACTTATGGTGGTAGCATTACTCATACAGGTAGTTATGTTTTTTATGTATCACCTGCAACAACTACAATATATGTTGGTTTTAGAGCAGTAGAAGATGTTGATTGTAATATCACTAATTTTAAAATGCAAAAAGTAACAAATAATGCAGGTTTAATGACTAATATGGCTGCTGATGACTTTGAAGGAGATACACCATAATGGATTATTCTAATAGAAAATGGGCTATAGTAAATGTATCTAATATAACAGATGAAATGATAGATAGTGCAATACAAACATCTATGGATACATTAAGAAAAACATTAGATGGTAGTAAAGCTATATTAAAGTTTAATGGTGATACTCCAAGTTGTTTTGATGGACTAACTACTTACAATCATAGTGAGATATTAACAGAACTTGCTAAGAGTGCTTGGACTGAGGAGGAATAATGCCAAAAGAACTTACCGATATTGTAGAAGATATTAAGAAACACGAAGGATTTGAGCCTAAAGTTTATAAATGCACAGAAGGTTATGATACTATAGGTTATGGATTTGCTATTAAAGATTTAGTTTTAGATAAAGATATAGCAGATCTAATTCTAATGAAAAAACTTCATAAGATGTTGCAAAGAATTACAATAGCATTTCCTTGGTTTAAAGATGTTGATAATACAGCTAAAGGTGTTATTGTTAATATGTGCTATCAATTAGGTCTATCAGGCTTTTCTAAATTCAAAAAAACAATATACTTATTAGAAACAGAGCAATATGAGGATGCCTCAGTAGAAATGCTTGACTCCTTATGGGCAAAACAAACACCAAACAGAGCTAAAGAACTTAGCGAAACCTTAAGGAGTATAGATGGACACACTAAAAACAATTCTTGATTCAAAAATGGGAACTTTAGCACAAGGAGCAACAGGTATAGGAATATCTTATATTGAGATGCTACCTATATGGCTAAGGATAGGAATAATGTTTGGAGTCTTCTTTAATGTTTGGATTAGACTCATCAGAGAAATTAGGAATAATTAGGAATCTATATTAAATTATAAGACAATAAACGAGGAATTTATATGGCTTTAAGGGACAAAGGTGTTATCAAAAGAGCTATAGTTACTCCTGATAAACACTTTCCACTACACGATGTTAAAAGCATTAATATTTTATGTAAAACAATCGAAATAGTAAAGCCTGACATTTATGTAGACTTGGGAGATGTCGGGGAATGGAGTGCTTTTTCAGCTTGGAAATATAAAAGAAAGAAAGCTCCCCCACTAGAATTTTTGATAGAAGATTTTGATAAAGATGTTAAAGATGTTAATGCAGGTATGGACATTATAGACGAATCTCTTGATAAGGCTAATTGCGAAGAAAGACATATCACAGAGGGAAATCACGATAATTGGCTTAATATGTCTGTAGAAAAATACCCTTATGTTCCACAATACAAATTTAAAAATGCAGTAGATCTAAAAGGCAGAGGGTATAAGTATCATCAATTTGGAAAACATCTTAAAATTGGTAAATTATATATGTATCACGGTCATCAATATGGTGGTCAGTATCACACATCCAACCACCTTAGAAAGTTAGGTTGTAATGTTATGTATGGACATTGGCACGATTTGCAGCAGATGTCTGCTACACATATGGATGGTGCTAAATCAGCTTGGAGTATTGGATGCCTCAAGGATATGTCTGCTGAAGCAAATGATTGGCTTGATCATAGAAGAATTAATTGGGCACACGCATTTGCTATAGTTGATTTTTTTGAAAAAGGATTATTTACAGTCCATATTATACAAATTATAAATGGAAAAACCTCTTTATGGGGAGAGCTTATAAAGGGTTAAATTATGGAGAAAAATGGAAACAAAAGCTATAGAAGCATTGATAGGGCAGTATGGATGGATGCTTATAGCTACATTTGTATTCCTTATAGCTCGTAATACTATAGAAACAGCCATAGAAGGCATAAAAGTTTTTATGGGTAAAGATTTAGATACTGACGATACTATCATATTTGATGGTAGACCTGCAAGAGTGGTAAGAGTCGGTTTATGGAAAACAGTTTTATTTATATACGAAGTAGGATGTGCAGATGGAAAAGCTTTTGTTAAAGGTGGCAACAAAGTAGCTATTCAAAACGATAAGCTAAAAGACCACCTTATAGAAAAACCTTTGCCTATGCTAGATTTGAAAAAGTGGGATGATTGTAAAGATGATTAAAGTATTATTATTTGCAATAGGATTCTCAATGTTTTTCTTTGGTGGGATTATACTAATTGATAAGAATATTTTTAATAAAGACGATTTTAAATTTTAAGGAGATTTATGTTACAGGGTTTAATAGCTAAAAAAACAATAGACATTATTCTAAAGCAGGTTATGAAGAAAAGAGAAATCAATAAGCTTCGTAAGTATGTTGAAGAAGATAATGAGCTTGATATTCAAATGAAACAACTTCAAAAAACAGTTGCCAAGCAAGGCAAATATATTGAAGAATTAGAAAAGGAAGTTGCTATGTTAAATAAAGATGCTCATCCTCCAATATTTTCAAAATCAGATTATAAAAATATTCTAAAAAGATTAGAAAGTTTAGAAAATGCCAAATAGAAAAGCAAAACAACGCAAGATGGATAGAAAAAAGAAAAATCTACAAATCAGGCAATATAAGAGGAATAAAAAGAAAATAAAAAAGGAGAAGAAGTATGCTTAACTTACTAACAGATAACTGGGAATGGTGTTTGTTGGCTTTATATGTTCTTGAAAAAGGAATAAAGCTTAGTCCATCCAAAAAAGATGATCTTGTTTGGGATATGGTATTAAAACCTATAGTGGATAAAATAAAAGGGAAATAATGCCCAAAAAAAGAAGTATAAGAACAAGTAGTCCTTCAGATTTCGAGCCTAAAAGAAAAAATCCAATTTCATTAGGCTCGGATTCTAATATGGATAATGATTTAAAGCCTTTAAAAATAGGTGGAGAAACAACACCTCTTAAAATATCTAAAGATACAATAGAAATAGGCTCTACATTTTTATATAATGGAAGTAATGTGTTATCAGGTAGTATAGAAGGAACTGAACTTATATCAACAGGCGAAACAGGAGGAACTAAATTTTTAAGAGAGGATGGAGATGGAACTTGCTCTTGGCAAACTGTAAGTGGAGGTGGTGGAGCTTCTGCTTTAAATGATTTATCAGATGTTACTTACTCAAGTGGCGACTTAACAATTACATCCTTAGATAAAATAATAAGTGGAGCTTTAACATTTGATTCAAGTGGAGATATAACTTTATCAGCAGATGGTGGGAATGTTTTTATGGATGATGGAACTAGTCCAATATTTAAATTTGATTTAGATAATGTCGCTATGTATATGTTTGACGATGCTGATGCAGGCGACCAATTTGGTATTGCTGTAGGTGCAAATGGTGCTACAACATTAAGTACTGTAGATGATGATGCTGCTAATGCAGATTTAACTTTTACTATAGATGGTAGTATAAATTTTGATGTAGAAGGAACAGTAGAATTTGATGGTTGTGGTGTAGGGTTTGATTTAGTAACACCTACATATAATGCTTCTGATACTAATGTAGATTTTCTAACAGGTAATAAACAATTTGTTACTTTTGGAAGTGGTAATATAACAGATTTAAATTTAATATTTCCAAAAACATCAGGTAATTTTACTTTAATATTAAAACAAGATGGTTCAGGTAGTAGGACAGTAACTAACTATAAGGTTTGGGATAGAAATGATAGTGCAGCAGCATCAGGTAGTGCTACAGTAAAATTTGCAGGTGGTAGTAATCCTACATTAACAACAGCGGCAAGTAAAACAGATATTATATCATTTTTTTATGATGCTGACAATGAAATAGCCTATGGAGTAGCAAGTTTAAATTTCTAATGACTAAAAAAGAATACAATAAAATATTAAAAAAGTCTTTAAAGTTTTGGCAACAAGACATAAAAGAATATAAAAAATACTTTAAAAATGAAACCATTAAGTAGAACACATTGTCAAGTAGAAGATACAACTCATAGGTTATATCCAACAAATAGCCCTATGTGGTATAAAAAGTCAGATGGAACATTTGATAATATTGATTTGACTTTTAATGATACTACATCTACAATAGGCGATATATCTTTAATGGATAAAGGAATAGCAAGTGTTGGTAAAAGAAAAGGTAATAATCCCAATAAAATAGTAGGAGTAAGACCTGATGGGACTCAGCATTTAGGTACGCAGCAATTAGAATTTAGTTTAATTAATGTAGAGTTAGATGAAGAATCACAAGATTTTAATGTAGAAACTGATTTAGAAATTATATTAGAAAATTCAAGAATAAATCAATTAGTAAAATTAAATAAACCTTTTAGAAATTGTAAAATTGAATTTGATATATATACAAAAGGCATTGAACTTCAAAACAATAAATATACGTCTACTACTAAAATAGCTGATTATGGCTTTAATTTAACTAATATAGGCGAAAATATTGGAAATACAACATTAGGATTGCATAATAATTATTCTCGCTTAAATAAAGATATTCCTTACTTTGATTTTAATGTTGGTAAAATTACAGACAAATATATAACAATGGGTCAATACAGCAAGGAAGAAGAATTTGGAGATAGTGATTTAAGTAGTTATATAGTAAATGAAGATATGTATGATGGTGGTAGTGCAGTTTGTTACGAAAATTCAATAATATTTACTGTTCAATCTTATAATATAGAAAACTACGAAGATGTAATAATTAATAATTTATGTGATAATTATGGATTGGAGGTGTTTGATGATGGTGGAATTGGTCAATATCTTACTAAAGACAAAAAGAAAGTTATCGGATATTATGCAGCAGATAATGTCTTTTTTGGATTTATTAATACTAATAATATATCTGATGAAATTAAAGCATTGTTTAAAAGAAAAAGTTTCAAAGACACCTCGTTTTTAAACATTAGTTTATCAGAATTTTGTACTGATATGGTAAATAGATTTAATAAAGATTTGTTTATCGAAGTAAATAATAATTATTATGAGCCTATTAATAATGAATTTGATTTTAAAATTTCAGAAAAGTCTTATTATATTTGCAATCCTGTTGCTTTTGATAGTGATTATAATCGTTTAAACTACTATACTACACACACATTAACTGACAATGAAGATGGTAGTTATAGATACACTAAATATTTAAAACCTGAAAGTTCTTTAAATGTAAATACAGCTCAATATTTAGATGCAGATTTAGCATTAGATCAATCTGCTTCAGGAGTTATAGACCACGAACACTATGCATCAACTCTTAGTAATTTTGCTACTATTAAAAAAACTTCAGGAAATTTTAATTCTAAAAGAAATGCTACATCAGGCACAAGAGTTGATACTGCAAATACTAATTTTATTTTAGGTGATGAAGCACGACTTTCAATACAATCAAGTCAAAGTGGAGCTTCTTACAAACATTATTATAATTACTGGCAAACACATCATATTTTTGACACATCAGGAATATCAGGAACTGTATCAGATGCTGATTTTAAAATGAGAGGAAAATTTTTAGGTTCAGCTGGTTCAATGTCAGGTGCAGTAGCTCCAACTGATATAGAGATTATTATACTTGAATCAACTTGGGATGGTTCATCAAGTGCTAATACTTGGAATGATTTTGATGGCTTTACAAGTAATTGGGATGCAGACGATGTAACTGAATACTCATCTAATGTAAATTTTTCTAACACAAGTTATGATGATTTAACAACAGCTTTAAATTCAACTGCAAAAACAGATATACAAAATAATAGTACATTTAAAATAGCTTTAATAGATTACGAACAATATTATTTAAATAGTTTTGATAATACTTATAATATAAGAAATACTGGAGCAAGTACTGCAAGAAGAACTTTGCAAGTATATTCATATAACAGTACTAATGATGCTTATAAACCTTATATAGAATACACAGCATCAGCTCCCTCTGCACCTGTTAATAATGCAACATTCTTTGGGACTAATTTTTAATGTTTGGCAAAGTATTAGATATTATTAAAAAGTATAAAAACAAGAATATATCTTTAAAAAACTATACTGACAACTCAAAAGAATTAGACAAACTACCTAAAGATAATAGTTTTATGGGCACTAAAGGATGGGGATTTGAAGGCTATACAGATAATAGTAGATATATTAGTTGCTGTGAAAATGCTAAGAATGATATTTTAAATAAAATAGAAAGCGAAATAAATCGAGGAGAGATGCAATGAAAACAGTAGAATATTATAATGATAAAATAAAAGAGATGACTGAAAATGCAAAGAAGTTTCAAAATGCTTATATTAAGTGTATTGGAACTATTGAATTTTTAACTATTGAGAAAGAAAAAGCTCAAAAAGAGTTGTCTAAAGATAAAAAAAAGGATAAATAATGGCAAGTTTTACAGGCAGTAGTATAAAGGATGTATATAAAGATTTATTACATACATCTAATTCAAATACAGGAATTGGATCTACAATAAAACAAATAACTTGTGGAGATGGAGATACATCTGCTTTATATTTATCTGACAGAAATTTAAAAGTACAGCCTTCTGCAGATACAACTACAAATACAGTAATTTATGATGCAGGTGGCAATGCTTTATTAACAGTAGATTCTACTAATGATTTAGTAAAAGCAGGTATAGGACAACATACTGTTAATACTCAATATGCATATTTTGGTGCTCAAACAGGAGCATTACAAACAGCAGTTGCAAATACGCATTATGCTGTCCCTTTTAATAGAACTTCACCACAAGGCATAGTTGCAATAGGAACAGGAACTGACCCTGATACATCATTTACAATTGTAAATACTGCTGATGATATTGTTGTTCATTATTGGTTTATTATGGACAATATAACTATAGACAGAGTAGTTTGGTGGTCAGGAGCAGATGCTTCTTCAGGAGATACTACAAGATGCCACCTAATGAGTTATGATGTAGATAGAAATAATTTATCAGTAAGTGGTGATTTGTCAAGTGGAGTTGTGTTAGCAGATGGTTCAGATATAACAAATGCAGGTTTTCAACAAGCATACTATCAGCAAATGACAATTCAATCAGCAAATGTAGATGCAGGTAAAATTGTTTTATTTGCATTCAGGTCAGATTCAGTAAATTCAGATTTTTCAATTAATGCAACAATTAAATATCATTTAAGGTAAGGGAGTAAGGATGGCACAGGCTAATATAAATTTAAGTGTAGGTAAGAATAACTTTAGTAAATCTAAAGTTTATAATAATATTTACGAAAATGTTCAAGAAATAGACAATACAGATGGCTTTATAAATGTATTAACAATATCTGACAGTAAAGATACAAATAGTTTAAGCAATATTGCTGCTGTTTGTGTTTACAATCAAAGTAATGTTGGGGTTGAATTGCAATTTAAATATCAGGAATGGAAAGATAATTCTAATACTGATGAACAAAATGCTGTTGATACAGGTGGAGGTGCTACTAATGTTAGATATGCTACTATGCTACTTCCTGCAGGAGAATTTATTTATTTGCCTAATGGTCGTATATGTGGTTATAATGAAGATGCTTCAGCAGCTAATGCAACTTCTATAAGTAATGTTGCTCCTGATTCTAATGAATATATAGTAATAGATTCAAGTGGTGCTAATGAAGCTATTGATGGTAGTGAAACAGGAATAGATGTTGATGATTTAGCTTTTTATAAAAGAGGCGATTTAATTAGAGTAGATGATGAAATTATGGAAGTTACAGCAAAAGGTGCTGCTGATGGAGCAGGTACATTAACTGTTATAAGAGGTGCTTATGGTTCTACTGCTGCAACACACGATATTACAGATGATATAAGATTGCCTTTTTTTAATGCTTATAATAATTTTGATGCTTATTCTGTAGCTCAAACAAATAAGAATGGTAAATTTAAAGCTATGAACTTTTTTGGATATGCAAGAACAAGTAACGCAAGAGCAGATGGACTTGTTGCAGGTTCAGTTGCTTTTAAATTTTATAGTCAAGGTTATCAAGAATTAGGTTTATCAGGAATTACACCTAATACTTCTACAGGTTTAGCAGCATCAACAACGTATCAGTTTAATCTTACAGTAGATGGTGGTAGCGTATTTGTTGATTTAGCTTTTACTACTGATTCAAGTAATACTAATTTTGGTGGTAAAAATGGAATGCTAAACAAAATACAAGATGCTTTAGATACGCAGTATTATACTTCAGGTAATTTGTTTGAAAAAAGAATTACAGTTGGTATTGTTAATGGAGATGTAAGATTTACATCAGGCTCTCATTTATCTACTTCTGCTATTTTATTAGCTGCTCCTGGAAGTGGAACAACACCTTTTGGAGTAGGTAGAATACCTGCTATAGGAAGTGTTGAAAGTCCAGTTGCGGCAAGACTTCCTGATGATACTTTATTTGATAAAGTAAGTTATGAAGAAAATCCAAATAGTGGAGCTTTTATGTATGATGATGGTGCAGGTAATTTAATAGGTGTAGGCTCAGGTGTTATAAATTATGAAACAGGAGCTATGGATTTTACTGCAATGCCTAATGCTGAATTTGTTGTATCTGCAACTTATTTATCTGCTCATAGTGGTGGAGTTGAAAATAGCAATTCTTTTGCTAAAAACAATTTGCAAACAATAGGGGCAAGAAGTTTAAATCAAAAACTAAATGCTACAGTTAAAGTAATAGCATTAAACTAAAGGAGAAATTATGCCATACGGAAAAGGAACATACGGTAAGAAAAAAGGTAGACCTAAAAAGAAGATGAAGAAAAAAAGAATGATGAAAAGAAAGAAAAAGTGAAATGGCTAAGTATCAAGGAAAATCGGTTCGATTAAATAAGCCATCAAGAATTACAAAAGGACAAGCAGGATTTGGTCGCAAGAAGTTTAAAGTCTTTGTTAAAAGTGGTAGTAAAGTAAAGAAAGTAATGTTTGGCGATCCTAATATGAGAATTAAGAAAAGTAGTCCTGCAAGACGTAAGTCATTTAGAGCACGACATAAATGTGCAACAGCAAAAAATAAAACAACAGCAAGATATTGGTCTTGCAAGAAATGGTAGGTAAATATGGCAACAGCACCAACATATTGTACACATAGAGAATTAAAGGATGTATTTCCTCAAGTAGATTCATTTGATAATAAAAAAGCTTTATATGGATGGACTGAAGTAACAACAAATAAATATGCTGCACATAATAGTGGATTAACAACTCAATTATTTGCTGATGGAGAAGATTTAGGAGCAGCTCAATCTGCACATACTGATTTAAATGTTGAGGGGGAATGGTTTTATAATTCTGCTGAAGATATAACATACTATTATTCAGCAAGCAATCCGAATGATAAATTAATGGAATCAGGAGAAGAATTTTCTGCTTTAATTACAAGGATTACAGCTAATGCAAGTAGATATTTAGATGCTAAACTAGACCCTAACCTTCCTAAAGAACAGTTTAAAGATAAAGAAGGAAATTATGATTATATAATAGTAAGAACAACTGCCCTTGTAGCAGCTACATTTCTTATTAGAAGCCACGACCCTCAATCAGAGGTAGCAAATGCACTAATGGAAGATGCACAGAGCAATATAGATTCATTAAATCAGGGAGGAGCAGCTTTATCTTGGCAAACAACAGGGGACTCATCAAAAGGTGTTATAAGAGATGTTACTTATACATCAGGAAAAATAAGACCTGTGGATACAAGAGGCAG
>VTLG01002841.1_pt1 | contig 16777 bp, 23 predicted proteins | sample 4694571 | NCBI WGS metagenome assembly VTLG01 (sample SAMN12604809, study PRJNA352737) | marine metagenome | biome: ENVO:00000447; feature: ENVO:00000209|ENVO:00000569|ENVO:01000036; material: ENVO:00002151; isolation source: viral sequences binned using virsorter ...
CTTATCGAATTGAAAAGATAACCACAACCGGCGACGGGGCAGAGGTTCGTTTTGATTTAATGAGTGCGGACAGATGAGTTTAACAATTAACAGCGCAGAATTTAGTCGCACTTTGCGACGATACGCGAAAGTTAACAAAAGAAGTTTTCGAGAAATCGTAAACAAAAAGGCTCTTGATTTAGCATTCCACGCATTGAAGGCAACCGACGCGGCCGACCCTGCACAGATAGAATACAAACTTGGCGCAATCGGTAATAAGGTTGGGCGTAATAGAAAAACCGGCGCATTACGAAAAGGCAAACGTATTTTAAAGGAAGATAGTTTTGCCGCTCGTATCGTAAACAGCCGACGCAGAAAAGCGGGCAAGCCTTTAGTATGGGGCAAGGAATTAGAACGACAGGCGCAGAAATTAATAAATCAAAGAGTAAGGGCTGTAAGGTTTTTAAAAGCTGGATGGTTGCCGGCAATTAAATCGCTTTCATTTAAAGTGGATAGGCGCGACCGAGTACGCTGGCCTAAAGGTTTAACAAAAGGTAAAGCAGCGCCAAAAGGTTACGCTGTAGCCGCAAGGTCAGAATTAAAACCGTCTGCCTTGGTAGTAAATAGCGCAACCAAAAACAACAGAACCGCACAAAAGAAAATTCAAGCAGGCTTGAGTTTGGGCATGGCGGCAGCAATGGCAGACATGACGACTTATATTAACAGGAAACTAGGCCGAGATTGGCGCAAGGCAGGCTTTTAAAGATGAGCTTTAACACATTAGAAGAAAAACTAGAAACACGCGCTAAGGCAATTCTCGACGCTGATAGCACTTTTGCAGGCTACAGTATCACAGTTTCAAAGGGTGAAGACGATGACGAGCTTAGTTTGCCTCGTTGCCTGGTAATTTGTGAAGGCGGAGAGGAATCAATACCAGGTTTAGGCAATTTTAATTGTGAGTTAATTATTCGCCTAGTCGAATCAATGGACGACACAACCCTTGCAAACCATCAAACACACGTCGCAACTTTGCGTGATTTGTTTATGGATACAAACATTGCCTCAACTTTAAGCGATGCAACTGAAAAGGTTACAGTTTTTGCAGCTAAGAGTTTTAATATAGCGAAAACTGTTGAAGATAGGAATTGGGTTTGTGATTTATCAATTGAAGTTTTGGCGGCCGCTTCAGATTTAGTATCAACTGGGCATTCAGATTTACGGGCAGCTTTAAGCACTATTATTAAAACTGTTTCGTCAGCTGGAACACCTGAAGTGCTTGGCACAGATTCAACTTTATTTCATTCGATAACATTTCAAGGCATGAAGGCAGCCAGGACATTAAACGCTGGCAATGTCTACATTCAGCCGGCAAGTGGCAACGATACGGCCGGATATAGGCTCGAACCTGGGGCATCAATTACATTTGAAGCAGGGCAAGAGGATAACCATTTTGCCGCTGACCAGTTTTATATCGATGTAGAAACGGCCGGAGACGGCGTAGTTGCTTTATATAGCCTCTAGGTTTCGCTTGAGGTTTTACCCTTATCCGGCAGCATCACTTAGGAATTTTATAAAATGGCTACAGTAAAAGGCACAGCGATTCAATACGGCATAGCTTCAAACGCCACAACAGGCGTTAGCGGCCAAGCGGCCGTTACAAGTTTAAGCGGCGGGCATAGGGCAGAAACTAAACGGATTAAAGGTAATAACGGCGACACAATGAGCTTTGTGATTTGCGACCAAACCGTTGAGGTTAACGCTACAATAGTTTGCACAAGCTCTTTAAATATTCCGGCCGTAGGTGATACGGTTACTTTATCAAATTTTGATGACGGAGATTTAAACCGTGCTTATTATTGTTTAAGCAGTGACGCAAATCACAGCAACGAGAGTGAGCTTACTGCTTCAGTTTCTCTAATAGACTTCGCAGCTACATTCACCGGCCCGTAATGTGGATGAATACTTACACAGTATTATTCCTGAGCCGGTTACTATCCTTGGCCAGGATTTAAGGCCATTTAGTTTAGGTCATTATCTCTTACTAACTCGCCTAGAATGCGCTTTTGTTTCCGAGGACAAAGAGCCGCTTCTAGGCGATTTGCTTTTGGGCTTGTTGGTTTGCGGTAATACGTTTGAAGGAGCGCAAGAACTGTTAAGACGGGGCGAACTTGGCGAAGATATAAAAGCTTGGGCTGAAAATGTTGGAGAATTTGAAGCCGAGGAAAAAGCTAAACTGTTTAGTAATTACATTAATAGCGCTCTTGAAATACCTAAATTTTGGGTAAAGCCAGGAGAAAGCACAGGCGGAGAAAAAGCCGGCGCACCTTGGCCGCAAGCCATGAGGGTAAAACTAATTTCTGAAGGCGGTTTTTCCCCTCATGCAGTAATGAATCAACCACTAGGCCAAACCTGGTGGGACTATTTAACTTTAAACGAATTGAAAGGCGCTTTGAAAATTAACGACGACACAACTAGCGAATTATTGCGCCGACATCGAGAAGCGCAGGAAGGAATAAACGACTAGCATGGCAACTTCTCATTTTAACGTAAAAGGCAGAACGTCGTTAGATGGTTCTGGATGGGCTGCCGGCTTGCGGAAAATGGAAACAGCAACAAAAGGAGCGGCTAACAGAATGGCCGGCAGTATGACCAGTATGGTCGGCGGTTTGTTTGCTGTTTCTTATTTGCGCGGGGCTACAATGAAAATAATCGACCACGGCGATGCTATCGACAAAATGGCAAAACGTATGGAAGCCTCTACAGATACCGCACAAAGGTTTGATTTTGCTGCTAGTCAAAATGGCGCATCAGTTGGAGATATTGAGAAAGCGTTTACCAGGACAGCCGCAAGCATGGAGGGAGCAAAACAAGGTTTGCAGACTCAAGTAAGAGCATTTGCAGCGTTTGGTATTACTTTGCAAATGATTAAAAATTCAACGCCAGAAGAGATATTTTTAAAAATTGCAAAATCTATTGAAGAAGCTGGCGGGGCGCTAGATAAAGCCAAGTCATTACAGGACATAATGGGCCGAGGCGGCAGGCAATTGACTCCGGCTTTTGTTTCTGGTTTTGCAGAAACAGCGGCAAGCGCACCTGCACCAATAGGCAAAGAAACAATTAAACAATTAGCCGACGTTAAAGATGCACTAGATAGATTGACAAGGCAGCTTGCCAAACCAGCGGCCGAAATTGTTTCCGGCACTACCGGCATTATTGATGCTTACTCTAAAATATTTGTTGCAAGAGAGCGGGCAATGGAAAAAACAGGCAAACCGCAAAAAGGAGAGTTTATGTCTCAGCGTTTTTTGCAAGTTTTTGGCGAGGAATATAATAAACAATATTTTGAAGAAGCGGCCGGCAAAGGGACAACGGAAACATTTTCGCCACCATTAAAAGAGGCAACTAAAATTTTAAATAAATTAAAAGAAGATAGGGAAAAACAATTAAACGACCCTAACGCCTCAATGCTTGAAAATTTTCTTGGTTTCAGAAGGACTGAGTTAGAACCTACTCAAACCTCGTTTATGAAACCTAACCTGGCGCTTAACTCTTTGCAAAGGATAGGCGCGGCAGTCAGTCAATCGGCCGACCCGATAGCAGTTGAAAAAGATAATAACAGATTATTAACTAAAATTGCTAATAACACAAAAGACATAAAACAAAACACCGAATAAAATGGCTACAGTCAAAGGCGCTCATTTAGTCGAACAAAATCCAAGCATTGCTTGGGATAAAAATAATGGTTTCAGTTTTACAAAAGAATTTGAAGGCGAAACAAAAGCTGTACGCGGCTTAATGGGGCGCTATATCCGCGACGGTTCTGCCAGCAATATTCGATTTGAGCCAGACGGGGCAACCGCGAAGCTGTTTGTAAATTATCAAAAAGACGTTTGGGGCGGCTCTGGGCTGGATGAAACGCCGGTTGAATTATGGGAATTAGACGGCAACGACACTCAATTTAATTTGTGGGAACATCCAAGCATTAAGGCGCTTGATTTTGTTACCCAGGTTACAGACTCAAGCGCTGGCGTTGATTTCAACGCCAATGAAGTAAACCGCGCCAGGATAAAAAAGCAACTTGAGGGCGAAGTAGAAACAAACGCCGACGGCAAAGTTAAGCAACCAGATTTTCTAACAGCATCAAGCGCAACTGACAGCACTAATCCAGCTTGCGCCACTGATTTAAAAAACATCTATAGGCATTTAGTTAAGGAACAAGATAGCTTTCAACGGCCGACTTACACTTTACGCCATTCTTTGACATTTTCGCCAGATTACAATTACGCGGCTACAGTAGTTCAACGGGCTTTTACTTATGTGAATAAGATAATTACGCCGTCGCAAATGCTTTCTAATTCAACAATTGGCGAGCCGACACTAGACGCGGCAATGGTTACAAGTTTAACAAATGCACACTCTTACAGTTTGCCGGCTAACGTAAACAGCGGAACCGGCCAGCAAACCATTGACGGCATTACGCATCAATGGGGTTGGCTAAAAGGTGCGCCTAAAATTGTTAGTGAAGGAAGGCGCAAAGTCACATTGACTCAGGAATGGAAGCTAGAACTCTGGTCTACCTGGATTTACACTGTAGCAAGTTGATGAAATGCAAGCCCCGCAAAAATTACCAGAAACAAACAGTAAAAACTCTTGGATGAATAAGCTATTGGCTTATGCGAAAAGTTTAGAGCCAAGAGGTAATAATAAAATCAGAGTTAGCCGAACCAGTAGCGGCACGCAAATTGACATAAAACAGCCTCGCCGGATGTCATCGGGCGGCAGTGGCGGCGGAGGGGCGGCCGTATGGCTGTAAATTATTTAACTGGTAACGAATCGCCGACAGCGGCGAAAATGAACGAGCTTTGGGGTGAAGCCGACGCGATACTTAATAAAGCTCTAAACGGCTGTTCTACCTATTTGCTTTCACACATTGGGGCAAGTTCAAGCCCTTCAAGCTACCCTTTAAGCTACTTATATAAAGGCAAAGAGTTTATTTGGTATCCAGGTGTTACGCATGGCACAACCTCAACTACTCCAATCTATGCAGCCTTTGAAACTATACCTAACACCTACGACCAATCTACCTATGACACAGCGGCAACAAACGCAACTATAAGCAGTTATTCAAGCGACGGTTACGCCCATGTAGCCGGAAGTAGCACGCCGAATTTAAGCCGCTCAATGAAAGCGCACACGCGCACCAATAGCGGCCAAGATTATTACATCTGGGAATACGACCAGCCAGCGCCGGAGAAGAAATGGAAATTTGCAGTAGCAGAAATGATTATTGCAGAGGGTAGCGGAACACAGTTTTCGATTCCCGATGAATATAATAAATATAATTGTTTTCGCGTACATAACACAACAAACCGAGACTATACTATTTATTGCGGCAGCATTAGCGACCCTCACAAAACTTTTACATTACCTAAATATAATCAGATTTGTGTCAGGCGTGTAGGCACTACATTTTACCACGATTACAATTATTTTTTTAAATGCCTGCCGAATGACCCCAGGTTTTTTTACTTTGATAGCTTTGACGGTTCAATAGCTCAAACAATGCGGGCCAACAACATCACAAACCCAAATTATTTATATAATGTTTTTGATTATGTGGGAATGGATAACAACCCGTTTTTAAGTACTGCCGGACATCATCAACGAATCTTTTTTAATTCAGCAACTCAAAACGACATTGGCAGTGAATACCATACAGCCGGACATTTTCCCGAAATAACTGACAGCACAAAAATAGCCGACCTGGTTTATCATAAGGGTAAAATTGGCTACCGAAAAAAAGACACAAGCGGCAGCACTTTAGAAACTGGAACAATTGATTTTGATGGTTTTGACTCGTTTAACACTGAGTTAAACACAATTGACGCGGCTATTGCTGCAAGTGCAATCACACACAACGAGGACACTAATTTAGCAACAAACGCAACGCCTAGCCTGTTGGAATTATGGCCTTTATCAACTAACGTTTTACAAATAAACGACGTTAATGCAGTTTTAAATTTAGCCTCCACAACCTACAAACTGCAAACGCACTTTTTAAAGGTTCCAGATATACACCAGCACACAACAACAATAGGCGCAGATTTAGCATTAAGGCCAAAATCATTTCGGGAATATCATGCAATTTGGCATAGTATTGCTTCAAGTGGTTCAAATCCAAATGTAAGCGGCACGGGTTACGACGGCAGAACCTATACAGTTGCAAATTTAAAATCCCAAGTTGAAAGCTATTGCAGCTTGTCCGACCCAGAAGAAAAGCACGTTAAACTTACCTCTGAAGGGCCAAAACTTGTTTGGCGCGATGTTTTCGGCATCCATTCACCATTAAGCGGCGGAGACAATGCAGGCTATTGGGGTGGAGCAATGACTAACCACTCTTTTACTCTTTCACTCGATAGCGGCACGTTAAAACTAAAATGCGACCAGGAATGGCTTATACCAAAGCGATTACATTCTGCCAGTTACTCAGGCTCTAGCGCTAGAGGCAAGGCAAGTTACTTGTACGCTTATAATTGCGGCTGGCCGAGCCAGTGGAAGGATTCATTTTTTAACGCCGTCACAACGAATTATAGGCATCATGTAGACACTCATAAGTTCCACCGTATGCACGAAACGCCAAGGCAGGTTAGAAAGTACGAAACAGCAACGCCAATAACTGCCGGCACAGAGACATTTAAACACAACGATTTAAACAATGACCCTGTTGGTTTAAGTGGGGCCGATATTAATTTGAACAATGTCGGAACACTCACAGAGTCATCAATTAAATTTTTAACAAACGACATTGATGCAAAGGTTAGCAAAGGTTCGTTTACTGGTGGCGAAGTTAACAATCCAAATTACCCCAGGCTTGTAGTTGATGACGTTATTTTAGAGGTGGAAAACTCTAAGACTGACACAAGCCTAAACACGGTAAAAACGCCAGCAAGTTATAACCGTGTCAACCTGGTAAAAGAACATTTTAATAATTTTGTTGTGCTAGTTAAAAAAGCCGACAAGATTAGACCTCTAAGCATTGACGAGGTTTATTTTGGGAACCGCATTATGAAGCCTGGCACAGGCTGGTTTAATAATGTGGTTGCCCCTATTGATTTATACGAGGGCTTTGTGGATGGCGACAGTCAAGACGACCTTTATACAGACTTATTAGGTTCAAGTAAGGTTTATGATTATTCTGATTTTGCTGATGGCACAGCGATAAGAAACGCGGCATCTACTACAATTAAAAGCGGAGCAAGCCAGCACGAACAAGCCGACCTGGACGATTTCAGATGGGTTAAAATTTCAGAAGTTAAAGCCTTTGCAGATGCGGAGGGTTTAGGCTTTAGGTTTGAGGAGGTTGCCGCGCCTTGCAGTTGGGTAGCAAGTTTAAGCCAAGCTAACCCTTACATTGGTAACACTATTTCTGTAACCAATGCTTTTTTATTGAACACAAGCGGAACAGCAAACTACAAAGCTTATATTTCAAGCGGTGGATTTATTGCGGGTGCTAATTATGGTACTGGTTTTGATTATGTGCCTATGGATTATATAGACGATGTCGATTCATCAACATTAGGACATACTTTTTACAAACAACCAACGGCAGACAAATACAATTTAAACCCTTTAGGAAAATCTAATAACGGGGGCAATTTAGACCCAGGAACAACTTACGGTGTGAAAAGCTCATTTTTAGGCAACCCTACCGGTTTAGTTATTCAAATTGTTGACGGCACAAACGGACGCACAAATAACCCTAGAGCTAACCTAGGTCTAAAACCTATGAAAACTGTAATATTAGATATAGCTGATTTCACAGCCGGGGTTGATATTGCTATTGACGATAGTAACCGCGTAGAAACCGCTGTAACCGAATTAGAAAATATTACAACGGACATACATTATTATTACCCTACAAAGCCAAGGCATCGGTATTCGTATCTTTGCCAAATAACAGCCGCTAAGACTCACAGCGCCTAGCCTCCGCTTGCAAATTCAAGAGCCTACGGCAGCCTTATGCCAGCAATGGCTAATAAATTTGAGTTAACAATTGACCTAACAAACCGTAAATTTGTTACGTCACGTTATGATTCAAGTACGTTCACTCTGGATAAATTATACCAGGGCGACGTTTTGCCTTTGCGTATCCGCGTTGTAACGGCCAAATCAGACGGCGGCCTAACATCCCCGTTTGACCTGGTAACAGCCGGCTCGATTGAGTTGGCAATATGCACGCCAAGCTCTAGTAGCCCGGCAGTTTTAGCCACAACAGGCGCTACAAGCATAGCGGCCGACGGTTCTGATTATTATGCCGACTGCACACTTTCGCTTAATACGTCGAATATTGACGGTTTAACTTACGCCGGCAATACATCGCCAGCCACTACAACGATAGAGGCGGAGTATGTGAGCGGCAGCAATAGTTTAACGGCTATACAGCAATCAATTAACATTCAGCCGCACGGCATAGACACCGGCGCAAGTAGTCCCTCGCCGTCAAATAGCTATTACACAACGACGCAAACCGACGCAAATTTTGTTGCGAAGGCTGGCGGCACAATGTCAGGGCATTTGACTTTATCCAATGCTAGCAAGTTGTTTTTAAACAGGGCCGACGACACGGCAATAACTGGGGCAGGCAATCACACTTTAAACCCTGGCAATGCTACTTTCGTTAAAATCGGTGCTTTAAGCGCTGATGGTGTCCTTGTTGGCATTAGTGGCGGTGCGGATGGTCGCTTATTGATTGTTTACAATAGCGACTCTGCCGACGAATTAAGAGTGGCGCACGACAGCAGCAGTGAAAGCACGGCGGGAAATAGAATTTACACAATGACCGGCAGTAATGTCGATATAACGGCACGCGGCACAGCAATGTTTATTTACGATGCAGGCGCGAGCCGTTGGGTTACTTTAAACATATCCCCTTAATAATTTAATAAAATGGCACAGCAAACATTTGGTAGCATAATAAAAACAGTATCAGCAACCGGCACGCCGGAGGCTCTCGGCTCTGGTTCAGTGCGCGGGCATTCATTTACTTTTGTAGGCATGAAAGCGGCTCGAACAGATAACGTAGGCAAGATTTATATTCAGCCAGCAAGCGGCAACGATACGGCAGGCATTCCATTAAACCCTGGCGACACGATAACATTCACAGCCGACAGCGATGATGATTATTTTACAGACGCACAATTCTATATTGATGTTGAAAATGCTGGAGACGGTGTAATTGCATTTTACGATAAATAAGGGCTGGCTATGATTACAATTAATAAAAACCCTGAGTCGTTAGACAAATTAAAAGTTGGGGGTTCCACGGCAACGCCAGCTGATGGAGAGGTCATTGCTGGTGTTCTAAAAGCAAAAAATGACTCGTCGCACGCGACTGTCGAGGTTGACTCTGGCTCGAACTCTAGCAATTCAGACATTAATTTTAACCTTAGCGGAACAAGAAAAGGCATAATTAGATACGACCACAATGCCAGTGATTCTTCAGGTAAATTTCAAATCTTTAGCGGAGGCAACACTTCTACCGCTCGAGTTGTAATTAATGGAGACGGGAACGTGTCTTTAGAAGGCTCGAACGATGTCAAATTGACGCTATCCGACCAAGGCACTCCACACACTAACGATTCTAATTTCGTTCGAGGCCGAGGTGCTACTGGGTTGCAATTTAATTCGGCGGTCGGAGGTTATGCTTTTGAAATTGCTGGCACGGAGAAAGTTGGCATTTCATCGACGGGCCTATGCACATTTTCAAACGGAATTGCAGTTAACGATACAAGTGGTAATTACGGCGGGAAAATTGCATCATCATCAGACGCATCCGGGACAGCATCTTTGTCTGCTGTTAATAAAGCGACTTCAGGCACAAGGAGATTAATCGATTTTTTTGCCGGAACAAACACCTCTAGAATTGGTTCAATTGAAACTGATGGAAGTGCAACTACATTCAATACTTCTTCTGACTACCGATTAAAAGAAAATCTTGAACCGTTAACAGGTGCTCTAGACCGTATTGAACAGTTACCAGTTTATCGTTTTAATTTTAAAGCAGACCCCGAAAAAACGGTTGACGGATTTGTGGCTCACGAAATCTCTGAATTTGTGCCAGAAGCTATTAGCGGAACAAAAGACGCAATGCAGACTGTCGTCGTGAAAGAAGCAGTTGAGGCAAAACCAGCGACTTACTGGGAAGAAGATGACGAACTGCCCGAAGGCGTTGAGGTAGGAGATGAAAAGACACCAGCAATTGAAGCACAAGAAGAAGTGACCGAGGAGCGACCCGATTATCAAGGCATTGACCAAAGCAAATTGGTTCCGCTTTTGGTTGCTGCCGTTAAAGAATTGAAAGCAAAAGTCGAAGCTTTAGTTGAAGAACCTACTGAAGGCGAATAGTGGACAAGGTAGGCGACGTATTTCACGCGCTATATACTGCCGTTACTGAAGCACAAAAAACGGTAGAGGGTGATTATATTGAGAATCTTAATAAGACATATTTTGACGAAGCTGGAAAACCCAAGACCGTCAACGTTGAACTGGGGGGAAAGCAAGTTGAAATTCCTCTCTTTTCACTTGTCCCGCATAACGCGCTAAAAATTGCAGAATGCGAATTAGATTTTGAGGTTGATTTGAACCTTGAAGGCAAAGAGGCAAAGAGTTGCTTTGGCAAGTTAAGAAAAAAGAGAATGGCGAATGTGAGAATAAAATTTGCCGGATGCGACCAGGCTGAAGGGCTTGCAAGAATCGGCGACAGTTTAGTTAAAAAAATACCGACAACATAAAAAAGAAATGGCAGCAGATTCAGAACAGTTAAAAGATTACCAGGGCTTGCCTTTAAAAAGCCTTCTCGTCGACCCATTGACGGCGGCCGCCCAAGGCCAGCGCGATTTAGCAATGGTCAGTTTGGACTTTATAAATGAGTTTGCTTTTACCACCGACGAAGAAACTAAGAAGGTAAAAACTCGCACGGTTGACGTGGAAGTGGAGAGGCTAATAGAGGGGCGAACAACGCCACAAAAGCAAACTCTCAAGATGCCTTTAATTTCATGTGTAACAATTCCAAACCTGGCAATTGATGACGTTGAGATTGATTTTAGTTTGGAAATCAAAAGCCATACTAGCCAGGTTGACGAAAAAGGTAATACTCAAACAGACGGCAGCAAGACAGAGGCACACGGCGAAGTATCTGGCGGATTTTGGGGGGTAAAGGCAAGTGCAGGCTTTTCGCATGAAAAACATCACACAGGCGTTGTTTCAAGTAAATCAACGCACACTCGCGAAACTGATTTCAGCAGTAAATACGATATAAAACTGTCGGCCAAACAGCAACCGCCTTGCGAAGGCATGGCAAAATTTACTCAAATGGTAGTTTCAGCAATGGAACCCGTAAACACTGAGAGCAAATGACAAACGACGTAGCTGACATTGTGAAGGCGGCCGGAGCGGGCGGGGGAGGCGTAGGCGTTCATTATGTTGAGCTATCGCAATTATTACAAATCTGTATATCGGCCGCTTGTTTAGTTTACCTAGTGGCTAAGATTTATTTCTTAATAAAAAACAAAGGCAAATAATTTTATGAAACCTGGATACAAAACAACTGAGTTCTGGCTAACAAGTGCAGCGGCCCTACTGGGGCTATTATTCGCTTCTGGCGCAATAAGCGACGGCAGCCAGGTAGACAAAATACTTGGCATGGCTTCAACAGTCTTAGCTGGCATGGGTTATAGTGTTAGCCGAGGTTTAGCCAAGAAAAACAACTAATGTTAGAGGCCGCGCTAGGTATGGTTGCGGCTTTGATTGGTTGGTGGGCTAGGCGGCGCATTAAAAAACTCGAAGACGACAACAACGAGTATAAGGAGTTGGCTTGGGACATTGACGCGGCAATAAGTGAAGGTGATAAGGAAATGCTTAATGCTGCTCTTGACGGCGTGCTTGACAAGTTGCGCGTCGAAAGTAGTCGTCATTCCAGCCAACAAGACAGTCGAAAAAATACACGCTGGTAAGTCGTTTAGGTCGGAATTTTCCGGCTGGTTCGTTCCAGATGCCCGCATGAAAGAGATAATGGACGCATTGAATGAACGGGCCAACGCCAACGAATGACGTATTACTTACAAGCGCTGCCGGTGAGTATTTAACCGCCGCCGAGTTGGCAATTAGAGGCTGGCAGATATGTATGTCGCCACATCAACCCTCGTTCGATATTGCTGCCGTGAAGGGGCAAAAATTTAAGCGCGTCCAGGTAAAGACAGCCGCAAAACCCATTATTGAAAAGGGCAAACATATAGGCCGCTATTCATTTGGCTGCAAATGCCGCCAGACAGCCCAGAAATACACCAAGGAAGAATGTGACATTATTGTATTTGTAGGGTTGGAGCATAGAGCTTTTTTTATTCTGCCGGTAGAGTTGGCAGAGGTTACAAGATATAATTGGTCGCCAGGTCAAACAGGCGGAGTTTTAGCCCCATATTTTGCAGCATGGCAACTCCTCGAAAAATAGCCGCGCCAAAGCGTTTACAGATTCTTAATCTTACTTATAAAGTGAGGTTTACGGATGATGGCGAAATGGCCGAGGCTGCCGGCTGGTGCGATTGCACAAAACAGGAGATAGTTCTAGCTAGGTCGCAAAGTGATGACTCTTTGGCAGATACATTCCTGCACGAAGTGATACACGCACTGGCACACGGTTACGCGCTAGAGTTCGATAACGAGGAAAAGGTAGTATCAAATTTGGCTAGTGGCCTTTGCTTGTTTAAGAAGCAGAACCCAAGCGCCTGGCGATGGTTTAACAAACTTTAGTGCCAGAAAAATGCCAGCCTTTTCCAAAATCTCTCTATTTCCTAAGAAAAAGTGGTGGAGGCGGGGGGAGTCGAAACCCCTTCTGGCAGTATTATTCTTTTTTATTTAAACACTGTATTTATTGAATAATTTGCATATTTATTAATAAAAACGCTATTTATTTAAATGCCCATAGTGGCCAGTAATTGACTAAAGAAGAAAAAAGGGCTTGTATTTAGTGCCAGCAAAATGCCAGCTACTCCGCGTTATGAAAGTGAGGGAGTTAACGCATAAGGGCAAAACTTTTTTCGAGGTATGTTGGTTTAAAGGCAAAGAGCGAAAACGCAAATGGTATTCAACCAAAGCAAACGCCAAAGCAAAACTAACAGCCTTAAAGAAGTCAGAGAAGAAGGGCCAAAAGGATTGGGAAAGCCTTCAGGACGAAGACAGAGAAAAGCTTTATACAGCCTGGAAGCGCTCGCAGGCTGGCAATTACGACCTACTGACAGCCTGCTTATTCTTTGAAAAGGGAGGCGAGCCACAGGAGCCGATTGAGTTTAACCAGGCAGCCGCTTTATTTTTGAAGGCTAAAACCTCAAAGGGATTGCGGCCCGAATCACTTAAAAGCTATCGGTCTACGTTTAACCAGTTTGGGGCGTTAAATGGTTCTAAAAAATTTGATGAATTAACGACCGGAAAGGTTGCAGATTGGCTTGATGGTCAAAACTATTCAATTGTCAGATTTAACAGAGCATTGGCTGACCTGGGAACCCTTCGCAATTGGTCAGAAAAAAACGGGTATTCTGTAGGCCGCAAAAGCCCTTTTGCATCAATTGAGCGCAAATTATCCGACCAAACAGACGTTGCAATACTAACAGTTGACGAGGCGGCAAGCTATTTGGCCAAGGCTGTAACAGTGCCGGAATGTGCGGCAATTGTTGTTTTAGTGCTTTGTTGTGGCTTGCGCGTTTCTGAGGCATTGCAGACACGCCGCCAGGATATCGACCTGGACGATGGCATTGTAACAGTGCGAGGCCAAGCGGCTAAACTGAGGGCAAGACGTATATGCACGCTGCAACCTATGGCTATTAAATGGCTTAAAAAGGCGCTAAAGGTTGCGACCCTTCCATTGTCACAATCCGTTTACGATAAAGCTAGACGGGCAAACCTGGACGCAATACCGGCCAACAGTTTGCGCCATTCATTTTGCAGCTATCATTTGGCGCAGTTTAAAAACATAGGCGAAACAGCAGAAGAAGCTGGCAACTCTGCCGAAATGATTAATAAGCATTACAAGGAGTTAGTAAGGCCAAAGCAGGCGGCTAAGTTTTGGAATATTTAAAAAAATTAAAAATGTTTAAAAAAGGTTTGACGGTGGGACCCACCTTGTTTAAAAGGTTTGCAAGTCAAGTAAACCACGTTAAAAAAAGGTTTCGACATGAAAAACAAAAACCATGCCAAACCAACGAGCAGATAATAAAGACAAGTTGTCTGTTTGGGTACAGGACATTAAGGAGATAGATGAATATTGCAAGAGGACCGGCAAAAACCGGACCGAGGTAATACAAGGATTGATTAACGAGCTAAAAAAGAAACGCCAACAAAGAAAGAACTAAGAGTAATGGGGAACGACACAGAATTATTAAACGAGTTAAATAAACATCAAAAATTAGAGCATTTAGAGGAGTCGAGCGAGACTAACGAAATTGTAAAACGCACATTGCCTCTAAAAGCAGCAATAACCATTGCGGCAATCTGCACGACAATTGCTGTGATTTTAATGGGGTTGTGGCAATGGAATATTGGATATACATTATCAAAAAAACTAGGCGCGGTTCCGTCCGACGCTCTGTCTGGGGCGGAGATGTACGGTCAAATTAAGGACGAAATTGAAATCAATCATCTTTTGCGCGGTTTGATAAGGGACAACGTAGACGATTTGAATAAAGCCAAAAACATTCAACGCATTCGCACCAATGGGGAATTAAGAGGCGCGGATTTTGCAATAGACTTGGGGGTTATAGAACGAACACAATTCATTCAAGCCGCTTATTCATTGCAGCAAGTAAAAACTCTTGAATGGGTAAAAAATCAACCTAATTGGAATGTTGGATTAACCAAAGATGTTGTTAATTTGGTTATCAAAGGGCCGAATAGGTACGCCGGTAAAACTGCTAAAGATTGGCGGGTTAAATATTACGCCCTTAAAGAACACCATCACGCCGCCGAGCATGACAATGATTATGCAGAATTAAAAATTGTTAAAAACGAACTTGATGTTTCTCAAAGCAAACTCAACGCCGCTCTAGCTTTCATTCACGATAACCCTTATTATTATAATAAAGTAGACCTAAATCATTTAGGCGAAAAATGGGAAAATTATTATAAAGTTAATTTAGATAAAGCTCCGAATCTAAAAGAATATCTTTTTAAAAAAGAACAATCCACCACACAAACTAAATAAAATTTTTTTATCTGAAACCGCAATACATAAACTTTAATTATATTTTAATAATGGAAACAATAGGCTTAAAAATTAGTAAGCAGTTAAAAGCTAAACTTAAAAAACACGCTAAAGCAACCGACAGAAATATTAGTTCTGTTGCAAGAATGGCTTTAGAGAGTTTTTTTGCAAAAGGTGGACCCCACCAGAACAATCAAAAACAAATTATAAACTAAAAAAAATTTAACAAAGGTGGACCCCACCAGAATTTATAAAACCAAACAATGAAAACAATAATAACAATAATAAGTAGTGCGGCTGTGTTTATGTGGGTTGTGTCGCGACCTTATGCAGAACCTCCGACAGTTACGGCCTCTTGGTATGGCAAAGAGTCGGCCGGAATAACAGCAAACGGTGAGCGATTCGATGGCACTGGTTTGACGGCTGCCATGTGGGAATGGCAAGGCAAACCGATTCCTTTTAATTCGCTGGTCAAGGTTACCCTTGGTCCTAAAAGCGTCGTCGTAAGAATTAACGACAGAGGGCCAAATAAGAGGCTAGGCAGGGCTATAGATTTGAGTCGGGAAGCCTTCGCCAAAATCTGCGACCCAGCGGCCGGACTCTGCAAACCTAAATTACAAATAATTCGATTAGGCAAATGACATATCCACAAGCGGCCGAATATTTAGAGGTATCCAAGCGACAGGTGCAGCGCCTTGTGTCGGCTAAACTAATTAAGGCGCAAAGGCTAGGACATAGAACGGTAAGAATCAGTAAACAGGCGTTAGATGATTACCTAAAGCGATGCACAAAATGAATTTAAGCAAAAATAAAGATAAAACTTTTGCTATAAACATTAGGTTGAGAGAGCGAGATTTAAGGCAATTAGATAGATTTGCAAAACGTAACGGTTGGTCAAGGACTTACGCAATTGAGGAATTAATACATGAAAAATGTAACGTACACACAGGCAGACCTCCAAAGATTGTGCCTAGAAGAAAAGATAAACCGGCGTATTCTCCAGCAGTTGAGCTTTTAACGTATGAACAAGTAGCCAAAGAGTTGCAAGTTTCGAAAAGTGCAGTCCGTAAATGGGTACATTCTGGTCAAATTAAAAACACTAGCCTTGGGTATAAAATTAAAAGAATTAGACGAGATGTTCTTACTAATTTTTTAAATGAAAGGCTTGGTTGTTAAATAAAATGAATTTTGCCATTACGGCAAAAAGTGAAATAAAAATAGTAAAATGCTAGAAATAAAATATGAAGAAATGACAGGCGGGTCGGGCGGCCAATGGCAGAACGCACCGGCAGGGATTCACAAGTCAACTTGTTGCGACCTTGTTGACCTTGGTGAACAAAATACAGACTTTGGAACCAAACACCAATGTGAGTTTGTTTTTGAATTAGACAAGGAAACGGCCGGCTTAGTTGAGTCAACCGGCAACGCTTTCACTGTAAGAACTCAGCGGTTTAATTTGCCGGAACCTGGCAAGACATTAAACGAAAAAGCCAGCCTGTTTAAATTCTTGTGCAGTTGGCGAGGCAAGCCAATTGAAAGCGGCGAAAATAT
>VTLG01004624.1_pt1 | contig 16776 bp, 26 predicted proteins | sample 4694571 | NCBI WGS metagenome assembly VTLG01 (sample SAMN12604809, study PRJNA352737) | marine metagenome | biome: ENVO:00000447; feature: ENVO:00000209|ENVO:00000569|ENVO:01000036; material: ENVO:00002151; isolation source: viral sequences binned using virsorter ...
ATTTGTTTTAAAGTATATAATTTACCTTCAATCTTACCAAGATAACGACTATTTTTAAAATCCCATTTTTTATTCATATTTATCTATTTAATATTGTTTCTTTTATATCTTCTAATTCATCTATTGTTTGAAGTTTTAAGAAATTTATATCTCTTTTTTTGTCATTTTTTAGAATAAATTCTATTAAATCATTTATTTCTTCTCTTTCAAAGTCATAATTTATTTCTTTTCTATTCATATTATTTACTTTATTATATTATCACTTTATTATATTGTTTGTAACGTACTTTCTAAAATATTTTCTTTATTTATATAACTTAAACCTTTTAAATTAAAGTCTACTAAGTTTTTATTAAAGTTTTTAAAGTTTTGTAAATCTTCTATTTTAAATCCAATGTAAATTTTATTATTAAGATTTAATTTTTTAGTATTTAATATTTTAGAGGTATAATGTTTTGTATATAGTTTTCTCATATTTTACTTTATTATATTATCACTTATTAATATATATTGCGACGTATTTTATATAAGACAATATGTCATAATACCCATTATTGTCATATATTCGATAAAAATGTCACATTTTAAAAAAATTGCACTATAATATAATATATAATAATAATTATTTAACACATTATAACAATCACTGATAATATGATAATTAGTATGACATATAGACATATGACACATAGACATAAGACATAATGTCATAACCAAATACTATATTACATTAGTGTCACATTGCGATATTGACAGGTATTAGTCACAATTAACGAATATGTGACATTATATGTATATATTTACTAACAATAGTGTAAAAATAGTACAATAATATGATAATAATGCAATGTATTGATTAACAATGCCTTATCATTGACATATACTCAGTGAATCATGTCAATTATCACTAATATGATGACAATATCAATCATTTATCATCAATATGGGGGTACTTAATATATGGGCTTTTCCTAATAAGCTGATACTCAATATGTTATGTGTTACACATTACCTATATTTATAAAACATTAAAAACATACGCCGGGGTGTTTATATAACGGACGGCATTACTATGACAGGTTACTTAATAGCAGGTGTTACTATATTCTTATTCTTAATCATTTTAGATAACGCCTCTTAAAACAGAAAAATGGGATTAAAAAATAAACCTAAGAAAATAATATACGAGTTCTATGACATCGATCAGAATGGAAAGCCAGGCGACAGCCCACTACCTTTTCTAGGTATGCTAGGTCCGGGTAGGACATTATTTGATCAAGGCGGTGCATTATCCGGTGGCAGAAGAGAAAGCTTTAGGGGAGGTGATAGATTTAACCCAATGGGTAAAACTGCCCAGCAGCAGAATATGAGGGCCGGCGCAGCAGCAGGAGATCAGATAGATGCTCTAACAGCTAGAGATGATATGAATACTACCCTTAGCAGTGCGGACTTTAAAGATGCTATGAATAACCCCTCTACAACTAAAACCCGTGGTAGCCTAGGATTCTTAGGTAATAAGATGGCTAGAAAGAGAAGAGCAGATCAAGAAAGAAGTGGGGAAGTAAATAACGAGCCACACTGGAATCCAGGAATTGGAGGTGCAATTGATGCTATGGAACACTTCAAAGCTCAAGGGGCAGCAGCAACAGCTCAAGGGGATGTAATGCAAACAGCAACACCCACAGAACAACCGGAACCAACATCCTCACCGGAAGGAAACGAAGGAATTAAAACAACTGGTGGCCCAACAGGGGCTATCAATATACCAACTCAACCTACCGTACCAGATACTGGTAGCGGGGGTATATCAGAAGGAGATTATAAACTAACAAGAATAACATAAAATATAAAAAAATGGCAAAATTACCACCAAAACCTATGAACATTGTACATGAGTACTTTCCAATAGGTTCAGAAAGTCCTATGAACTATGTAGTGGGACCTAAACAAGTTGATGAGTCGGACTCCCCAGAAGAAGTAGCTAATCAAATAGCAAGTGCAGAAAAAGAATCTCAAGTAAAAACTCCAGCTACGTATAAAGATGTTAGAACAGTTTCAAAAATTAAAAAGAAACCAGGGCATGTTACCACTGATTTAAGTAATTTAACTTCAGAAGAAAAAAAGAAAGTTATTAAAGCTGGAGGGGGAGATGAAGGAGGCTTTAATACCGGAGGAAGTGCTGATTTAGCTGCAAGTGGATTAAGAGCTTCTAATGAATTAAAAAATTTAAGAAGATAATGGGAACAGGAATAGGGCCGCAGAATTTAGGCGCAGCAGGTGGCAAAGAAGGTCATACTGAATGCGGACATAAAAAACCTGAAGTAGAGGTTATAGGAATAGAAATATCTCCTTTTAATAAAATGGTAGATGTTGACGGTACGGAAGTAGATACAGATAAACCAGGGATGTCAAATGCCGGTAAATATAAAGATGTAGCTGCTGATGATTTCGCAGGGCCACACGGGACTTACCCTATCAATACAGAGGCAAGAGGTAAATCTGCTATTAAGTTAGCACATAATGCTGCTAACCCGGAAGCAATAAAAGCAAAAGTATATAAAAAGTATCCTGAACTAAAACCTGAGATTGGGGTACAATCACCTAATAATAATTCTAAAACTGCATAATCATGGGAAAAAAAGAAAAAGAATCTAAGAAAGAAGTAAAAGTAGAAGAAGTAAAAGTTGATCTAGTAAAACGTCCAGGAGGCGGAGTAACAGTTAACAATAACTCTACAAGTAGAAGATATTCATAAAACCAACTAATAACCCTCCAAGGCCCGGGGTACCAAAAGGGCCATTATACTAACCGATTAAACCTAATATTATGACATACATATATTATAATCAAAGAACCTGGAATACCGGTATGCAAGATACGCAACCACAAATACCAGAAGAAACTAAGAGAATGTGGGAACACATAGTAAAAAAGAGTAACTGGAGAGTAGTTGAACTACCTAATGGTTATTTTCAAACAGAGTGTAAGGATATGGAAGAAAAAGATGTTTGGAAAGATGTTACTCGAAGAGAGACTATAGAAGGTGCTGAAAGAGCGATCGATTCTTCAATTGATCATTATAATAAAAAACTTAAAGTTCTTGAAGGCCCTAAAGTAGTCAAAACCTTTAAATAATATCCTATTAAATTATACCCCTTCCAAAGGATGGAGGGGGTTTTAATTAAATAAAAAAACAATAATGAAAATCACAAACGGGGTAGCAAAGGAATTAAGAAATTATGTAGGTGCTATTGGCATCTTTTTACTAGTTATTGGGATACTAGTCTTTCTATCTTATAATGAGATACCAAACATGAATAAGGATGTGGTAGTTTCTATTATAGGTATGATAGTAGGATCTTTATCTGTTGTAATTATGACAGTAATAGGAAGGAACCCAGACGAAGTAAATGAATTAAAAAAACAAAATGAGGGATTAAGCTCTAAAGTAGAACACCTTGTTTCACAAAAAGATGAGCTTGAAAAAATGTTAATCACTATTCAAACGAATATGATTGATCAACTCACTTTACTAGGTGCAAATGCATTTGATACTATATATCATAAAAAGAAAAAATGTGTTTGTGGCAAAGATGAATGTAAGTGCGAAGGAGAATAAGTCAGACTAGATTGAAAAACCTGGAGCGGTTAAGAGATACGTATGTATATGATAAAAAAGCTGCTATGAAGGGAATATCTCTCTGACATTAATAAATAAACAAAACAATAAAAATGGGAACAAAAATTACAAAAAGTAACGTTAGATCCGCAATAAGAGATGACAAAGCACATATGGATTATCTTAAAAGAGATGTTAGAGATGATCAACGCGCAGGTGGTAAATATAAAGATATTAACCAAACTGCTGATGAAAAACATATTTCTAAGCTGGCAGGTGATGTTAAAGCCGATGGGCATTTTCTATCTAAACATTGGAATCATAGCTCTCCTTTAAATGTATTAGAAGTTGAAAAGGGTGGTGGTATAGATTGGGTTGGTAATCAAGCTAATCAAACTGCTCTTGAACAATCTTATATGGATGAAATTCCAGATGGGCAGTTAAGACCAAGTGCTAATGAAGGAGTAAAAAAAGAGGAAGAAAAAGAAGAAAAAGTAATACAGCCAGGAGATTCTCCACAGTCAATGGCAGAAACCTTTAAGGTAACTGATGAAGCACAAGCAGGCTTGGAGACCCCAAATAAATTTGTAGATATTGCTGAAGGTGAAGTTGATGGTGTAGCATACGGTGCTGCAGATGTTGATGGTCATATAGCTATTGATACTTCTACAGTAGGATATGACGATACAATGAATTTACCGTAATTAAAAATTAATCAATCTTAAAAATAAACATTATGATAAACGGAGCATCAGGGGTTTCTAATATGAATCCCGGTACTAGTAAAAAGAAAAAATCATCAAAGAAAAAAGGCAAAAAGCAAGGTTATAATGATAGACTAGATGAATCTCTTGGAATGAGAGATGGTAAAGAATCTACTAAATCACAAAGCTATAAGTCTCGTAGGGATGAAAGTAAAGGTATGGAAAAGTCTTTAGGACATCCAGCTTATTCTGGTAACAAGTCTAGTTCTCAAGTAGGTTATCCAGACACTAAAAACAGAGGTTAAAAAAATATATCAATTCAATTAAATTTAATTAAATGGCACAATTTGGTGGGCCTAAGTTAGTTAAAAAGCTGCATTTTCACGATACAGCAAAAGAAAATTTAACACTAGGCATAAATAAAATAGCAGAAGCCGTAGGTTCTACATTAGGAGCAAGCGGAAGAACAGTGGTTATTGAAGATGATTTTGGTAACCCGCACGTTACTAAGGATGGAGTTACTGTAGCTAATTCAATAATGTTACAAAACCCAGTTGAAAACCTTGGTGTAACCATGCTTAAACAAGCGGCCCAACAAACAGCTAATATAGCAGGAGATGGTACAACAACATCTATTGTACTAGCAAAGGCTATAATAGACTGTTACAAAAAATTAGATGGGGAAGAGTTTTCTTTCAGAGATATAAAAGAAGGCATAGATAAGTTTAAAGACAATATATTAAATATATTAGAAAAAAAATCTATTAAAATAGACGATAAAAAATTAGATGATGTATCTACTATATCGGCTAATAATGATAAAGATTTAGGTAAACTTATTGCAGATGCTTTTAGAAAAGCAGGAGATAATGGAATAGTAACCATGGAAACTTCTGCAAGTAGTGAAACTTATATTGACGTTGTTGAAGGAACTAAATTAAATTCTACTTTTAAATCACCCCATTTTTATAGTAATAAAGAAAAAGAGATTTCAGAATTAGAAAAACCACTTGTATTTATAAGTGCAAGTGATATACCTAATGTAAGAAAAATTCAGGACATCCTGGAGTTTGCTATTAAGTCTAACCGTAGCATTCTCCTTATTGCCCCACTCGAGGCACAGCCCATTGCAGCACTTGCAATGAATATGGTAAAGGGCAATATTAAGGTCAATGTAATAGATCCACCTAGCTTTGGACTTAAGCGTAAGGATATTCTCGAAGATCTAGCATTGCTTGTCGGGGCCAAAGTCTTTGACGAAAGCCTTGGTGATTCGATTGACTCGATCACCCCTGACCTGTTAGGAGAAGCGGATAAAGCTATCTCCGATAAAGACGGGACTGTACTTGTGATAAAAGAAAAATCAAAAGAAGTACAAGAACGTATTAAATATTTAAAATCTGCTCTTGATAAAGAAGATCATTTTGTATTAACAAAGCATTTAAATGATCGGTTAGCTTTACTATGCGGTGGTGTATCTATATTATATGTAGGTGCTGATACTGATGTAGAACTTAAAGAAAAACAAGACAGAGTAGATGATGCAATTCATGCCGTAAAAGCAGCAAGAAAAGAAGGTATACTACCAGGAGGTGGTGCTGCCCTTGCTTATGCTGCTGTACAAGATTGGGAGTTAAAATTGAATGCAGGAAATTTACGTGGCGTGGAAATACTAAAAAATGCTTTAGTAGCACCATTTACCAAAATATTAAAAAATGCGGGGTTAAACCCAGAAGACTACAAACTAAAACAATGGGGAAAAGGTGTAGATGTAACCAGTGGAACTATAAAGCCTATGATTGAAGCAGGTATTATAGATCCTTTACTTGTTACTAAAAGTGCACTTAATAATGCTGTTTCTGTAGCAACTACTATATTATCAACTGATTGTGTAATTTCAAATGTAAGAGAAGAATGAAAGCAATAGGAAATTATATAGTAATTGAAGAAATTACAGAAGGAGCAACTAAAACCGGTGGAGGTTTGGAATTAGCAGAAACTCATAGAGAAGATATAAGATATAGAAAAGCAAAAATTATATCTTCAGGACCTGATAATTTAAAAAAAGGTCAAACTATTATGTTTGATAGGGTCGCGGGTTTCCCAGTAGAATTTGATAAGAATATTTATAAAGTAATTAGCATGAGAGATGTTGTTGCAATAATATAATGGAAAGATCAGATTTTATAGAGAGAGGGGAAATTAAAGTAGATTTTCTTAAAAATTATAGATTAGTTTCAAGGTGGGCAACAAAAAATAATAATCTTAACGTTGCTGATTTGGAGCTTTTATTTTATTTAGATCCTATTCAATACTTCACTATAGATGATTTTAAAACTGGAACATTGTTTTATTCTTGGGATAAAGAAAGATTTTATAGACTACAACAAGATGGATGGATAGATAAAACACATTTTGGAAGAGGAAGGAGAGGAGATCATAATAAATATAAAATAAGTCAAAAAGGAAAACTGCTTATTAATAAAATTTATAGAATTTTAGTAGGTCAAGAAGATTTACCTTCTTCAGCTAAAAGAAACTCTATAATGAAAAGAAAAACTTATATAGATAAAGTATATAGCCAAGCTATAAAAAAGTTTAACAAACAAAAAAAATAAAAAATGGCAATAAGAACTATAACAACTACAGTTGATCCACTTAATGGACAAACAATTAATACTATAAATGGATTATTAGTTGCAGATAAAATTATAGGAACAGTACTTAGAAAAAATATGTGTGTAGGTGCATTTAAATATACGTCTCAAACATTTTCACTAACTGTACCCGATGGAAGCCAAAATAGTTTTACTATACCCAATACTGGTGCCGCGGGTTTACCTCCTGCTAATACCACATTATTACCTGGAACAGTTACAATGGTAGCTGATGGAGAGAATTGGGCTGAAGGAGTAGAATTTACAATTGGAGGCACGGGGAATAGAGTATTAACTTTTACAAATCCTTATACAGGAACTAATAAAGTTACCACAATAACATTTGATTATTATGATTCAAATGCTACTAATTTATCTTACGATACTAAAGTATTCCCAGATAATTGTCGAGCTACAGCTAATTTAGATGGATATGACATTATTTTATGGAATAATGGTCTTATGTCGCAAGAAGTAAAAGCCGGTGTAGATGCTGGAACAGTAAATGCCGTAGTAGAAGCATTAATAGTAGAATAATATAAAAAAATAAAAAAATGGGAAAACAAGGACTAAAACTCACAATGCATGATACACCTACCCCAGGTGTTAATATTAAACCACCTAAAGTAAAAAACCCTAATCAATCTCTACCTATTACTTGTAAAGTAAAAATGTCTCAAGGTGGAACTAAATTAAAGAAATAAAAAATGGCAAAAATCAGTACATATACAATAGACTCTACTATAGAAGGAGCAGATAAATTATTAGGTACTGACTCGGCATCCACCTCAGCATTAGCAACACGAAATTATACAATAGACAGCCTTAAATCCTATATTAATGGGGCCACAGCTGCAAATATTACAGATACTATTCCTTTAGGGTTTTTTCTTTCTGTAAATAGAGAAGGTACTGCATATGAAAGAGCTTTAGTTAGAACTCTTGCTGGATCAACTTTAAATAATGTTGTATTAAAAAGTGCTACTGTAAATACAGGGTGTGATGTATATCTTAATACCTTAGGATCAGGTCAAGTATTTTTAATAATAAGAGATTATAATAATGGCCAATTTGCTGTTGATTATGATTTAGCTGATTTTGCGGCTAATTCAGCAACATGGTCAGGAACAGTTGGCGGGGTAGCTCACACTGGAACTGTTACTACATTTAATGCACCAGACTTTTCTAATTCATCGCCAGCAGCTAATGCTACTCAGTATGTAACTGTTGGAGGAAATAAATATACAGATTGGTGTTTTGACGTAACACTAGGTGCAGGTGAAACTTATACAGGCGGTCAAGTAGCTTTTACAGAATTTACATTCCTTACAGGTTCAACACAGATTGAAACACAAGCTATAGGTTCTTTAACGATAACTAGAAATCTTGAAGTGCCGGATGGAGATGTTACAGTTGGTACATCATCACCTACAACTGATCCAAGAAATTTAACTGTTTATGGTGCTATTCAGGTACCTACATCAGAAAGTACAATAAAATTTGGTGGTACAACTAATAATGTTATTATGTCAACTGACGGTAATAACTTAAGTATTAGTGGTACAGGAACTGGATCAAATACAATAAATAATTCTACAAGATTTGTAGAAGATATAATAAAAGACACTAATACTACTTCCACTGATGGTCGTACTATTATGGGTCAAAATACTTTTACTGCTATTAATACTGATGGTACAAGAGGTGTACTGTCAAATTCAGGAGTAGAATTACAAAATTCAAGTGGCGTTGCTTTATCCGAACAACAAGTTTCTGGTAATGCACCCGTAGGTAGTTTAAGTAATCAAGGATATTTAACTTCACTTAAAGTTGATAACAATTGGTTTCAACTACCAGCACTTAGTTCTGGTGTAGCGGAAGCTCTGCCTGGACTTAGTGAAACTTTAGCAGGCCCATCTGGGGCTATTACAACAGGCCGTTTCTTTTACGGTATTCAAAATGCTGCAGGATGTCTTTTCCAAGCAGCCACGTCACCTACTGCCCTTACAACTGGGGAATCTGTTGGTGCCAATGCAACTTCAATAACTATCTCGTCTGGTAACAGGACAGATTTTTCTGCTATATATGCGGCTATTCCATCAGGACAAAAATTATATTTTGTTGAAAGTACATATACTACAGCTTTTCCATCAGTAGGTGGTCAAATGCTTGATCAGTCTATTAACATGTATATGGCTGTAGCTTATGATACAGGTACTTATATATTTACTTTTGGTAAACAAGGTTTTGGTACTCTCAATGTGTCTACAAGTACATTTAATATTGATTCAGAAACTGTTAAGTTAAATAGTATTCCAACTGCTTCAAAATCTAATTTTGTTTATTATGATACAGCTACTAAAGCATTATCACATAATGCTCTTACAGTATCTGGCACAGCCAATGGAGCTACATATGATTATGGCGGAAATACTGATGTTCCTGTTGTATCGATAGATTTTGATAATTTACAAATTACAGCTCCTGCAAATGGAATAGTAACTTTAAAACAAGGTTATGCTTTTGGAGGTGCTCAAACAGGAGATTTTACAGCTGCAGATTTTAATCATTATATTCTTGATGCAATCACAGCTGATAAAACGGTTACACTTCCAGCAGGAACTGCGGGAGATAGTATAAGATTTACAAATATGTCATCACTAAATGCTAGTGGTGTTTATTCTGCTTCATCTTATAGTTGGACACTAAATCCGAATGGTTCGGAAAAAATAATGAGATCTTCTACTTTAGTGCTAGATGAATCTACAGCTTCTTTTGAGCTGTATTATTCAGATGCAGCTAATGGTTGGATCGTAAACGGAATAAGCTAATGGGACTAACAATAGATTTACCAAGCGCTGGTCTTCTAGGAATATCTGGCGCACAAGCGTTTGAAATTACAGGTAATACTACTATGAATATAAATAGTATATATGTATGTAAACAAGCATCCCCTTTTACTATTACTCTTCCAACTACTATTCCAGTAGATGGTGGTGAAGTACTAGTGAAAAATGTAGGAACTCAAACGGTTACTGTGGCAGCAGCTGATATTGAAGGAACAAACCAATCAATAACAATAACTAATAATCAACCAGTAAGGTTTGTATATATTAATGCAACTTTTGGTTGGCTAATAACTTAAGATATGCCAGATTTAAAAACATTTTATCCAGGTGCTACATCTAGCAACCCGATAAACAATTCTACTACTTCAGCAGTAGGGGATTCTATAGATGATCAAAATCAAACACCAAACGCACTCGTTTGGACGGGAACAGCTGCAGAGTATGCTGCATTAGGTTCAAAAGATGCAAATACACTTTATTTCGTAATATAATGCCAATATACAAAGGAACTAATGAAGTTGCCAGTGGAAACTTATATAAAGGAACAACTGAGATCCAAGATGGTTACAAAGGTACTAGTTCTTTTTATGTAAATGAAGTATCAATTTCTTGGTTAAATTTTCCAGGGGTAACTGATTATATTATAACAGGCTCACCTGGAGCTACTATAGGGGTTTCAAAGTCTGTTTCTTGGACAGAAACTGCTCCTGGGGGTAGTGCATATAATGGAGTGCAAACAGCAAGTGGAGTGCCAGCTGATTTTTCTTTTACTAGTGGAGCTCAAGGTTCTATATCTAATACTACTACTAGCCCTAGTGTTGGTTTTAATGCAGCCGTATTTCCAGCTGTAAGTACTTCAGTGGATTATAATAATTTAACAGTAACTTTACCAACTAGTGTTATAGAAACTTATTCTTATTCCTTTACTGGGAGTTTAGCTAGTTCTACATCTTGTCAAGCTTTTTCTGGAAGCTCATGTACTGTTTCTAGTCCTACAAATTATGCAGGTAATTTTCAATACCATAATGCTAGTGCCAGTGGAACTGGTGGGTATGGTATTAATGCTTGCTATCAAGGATGTAGTGTATCTATTAGTTCAACAGGTGGATCATCCGCTTGTAATACAGTAAGTGGCACTACAAGTCAAAGTGGTACAATTGCAATGACATGTAACGTACCACAGTCCGATGCTACAGTCTGGGGTCAGTATTACTGTGCAACTGTAAGCACCGGTTCAGCTAGTGAAATTTGTGGTGGGTATCAGATTCAAACAAAAACAGCATCTGGAAGTTGGGCCGGAGGTGGATATGCTAGCAGCAGTTGTACGGGAACGCCTACTTGGTTAAACCCTGGCAACTGGAACCTTATAGGATATGGAGGTAGTTCGCCTGTATATGATCCAGCAAGGGGAACATGGGAATCAAAAATAATCGATTATTCCGGATCAATAGTATCATCTGCTTCTTGTACAGTAAATTAACAAATATAATTAAAATTAAATCAAATGAAATTATTTATTAAAACAGAATGTCCACATTGCGAACAGTTAAAAACTGAAAGTATTAGTGGTTTAGAGATTATTAAAGTAGATGACCCTGACTATAATGGATTATTTCCTGGTCAAGTACCTGTTCTTCAAATGGGAGACGGAATTCAAATTTGGGAAGGTCGGGCAATAAACTCAATATTCGATGAAATTAGAAAAAGAGTCTAGAGGTTTAGGAGATACAATACATAAAATAACACAAGCAACAGGAATAGCTACAATAGTAAAAACAGTTATTCCTAATTGTGGTTGTGATAAACGACAAGAATGGCTTAATAAAAAAATACCATATAAAAATTAAAAAATGGCAAATATAACAAACATAATTGGTGGGCAACCATATTTAGATGCTGCAACAGGCAACATGAAAAATAAGCTTCTAAATTTTTGGAAAGGTACTCAGGCACAGTATGATGCTCTTAAACAAACAGGAGGTACTACAGCTTCAAACCCAGGAGCTGCTTCAACTGTAGATTTTACAGTCACTTCTTCCTCAGCATTTAGTGTAGGAGATATTGTTTATGTTACAGGTACTGCGCCGGGAAATACAGCAAGAACACAAGGTACTGTTGATAGTTTACCAGATGCTACAAGTATTGTGGTGGCTTTCTCTCCTGCATATACATCAGCCTCAAGTGCTGGTTATCAAATAGATTTATACGATCCTAAAACATTATACATAATAACAGCTTAATATGCCAACAAATATAGGTGATGCACCACTTGACGGCCTTAAAATTGGTCAGGCAGCAATTCCTAAAGCATATGTGGGGATAGATCAAATATTTCCAAATACTACAGAAATAACAGCAGCTGCTTTTGATAATGCAAATGTTACTAATACAGCACAAAATACTGATTATACTGTAGCTGGAGAAATTGGTTCTTCATTTACTTTAACAGGTTCTTCAGGTGCTACAGCACCGGTTGGAACACAAGTATTATCCGCTAGCCCTACTACATATCCAATTGCTATAGCAGATAATTCAGGTTGTGGTGTTGGCGGTAGAAGTCCTCAAATTGTTATTGCCCCACAGGGGAGTACAGTACTAGCCGCAGGTTTAAGTAATACAGATACTATCACTCAGGCTGGAGGAACAGCTAATCAAGCGAATACATGGAGTTGGTCAACATCTGTTACTAATACTGTTTATAATACAATAACAGTAGGAGCTCAATTAAAATGGGCTAATGGAGCTAAATGGTCTGTAACCCATACATTAAATAGTGGTACCACGTTGGGTCCAGCCCAGCCTTTTCAAGGTAGTGGGGGTTACGCATCAACTGCTCTACAATTACTTGTATCAGGAAATTATGGTGATTGTGACAATTTTTCTGCACCAACGAATGTAAGTCTTCCTAATACTGGAGGTGCTTGTACGATGGCGGGATATACCGCTGGATATACTTTTATGATATATGCTCCTAATAATACATGGCTAACTGGTAATTATTCTTATGATTTTGAGCTTAATGGTATTAGCAGTAATTCAGCTTATCCTTCATATATGCGATTTTCTTTAGGAGGGATGGCACCTTATTTTAATACTACATGCCAAGATCCTTTTAGTAATACTGGGAATAGTAGCGGAAATTTATATCCATAAAAAAATAAAAAATGGCAAGAATAAAAAGATATCCAAATGATACTTCTATTACCGGTGGTGATAAGCTCGTTGGAACTGATGTTGCTGGTGATAATGTAACCAAGAATTTTTTAATAGAAGATCTTGCTCAATATTTTGAACAAACTGGTAATTCATTATTTCAATATAATTTTGCTGGGACCTATTCAAATGAAGTTATAGCTTCTGGGCAATACAGATATCAAGTAGATCCTTCAGCGCCTAGTATATATAATTGGGCTCAAATAACAGGTATTGCAATAAGTAGATACAATAGAAATGATGAAGATGTAACACCGATGGTATCGCTACTTATTAACCAAGTAATAAAAATAACAGATATAGCCACTTCTGATAGTTTAGGATATGGACTCTATCAAGTAACTTCTAGTACTTCTCTAAGTAGTGGTGCTGCATTTCTTTTAACTTTAAATTTTAAAGGAGGAGCAAGTACAGTTGGAAATGGTATTATATCTATGGCTCCTTTTGGTACTGAAGGATATGAATATACTTTTACACAAAGTGCAGCAGCAGCAACCTGGACAATAACTCATAATCTTGGAAGATTTCCCAGTGTAACAACGGTAGATTCCGCAGGAAGTATAATAAACGGAGCAATAACATATACAGATTCAAACACAATAACAGTTGTTTTCACATCTGCAACAAGTGGAAAAGCATACTTAAACTAATAAAAAATGGCAATAAAATATTTAAACAATCTTGATTTAAACAAGAATCAGCTACAAAATGCTGTTATACAAGTACTTGGTACTGCGCCTTCAACCCCAACTGCCGGTCAGATATATTATAATTCATCGGATAATTATGTATATTATTACAATGGTACAGCTTGGACATCTTTTGCAGGCGATATAGAAGAAATAACCACTAGTACTGCTAATCAATTAACCGTTACAAATGGTGCTGGCCCTGTAGCACAACTTGCTGTAATTACTGCTACAGTAGCAAATAATGGAACAGCTCTTGCAACTGGTGATCAAATTTACGATTTTGTAATAGGAACTCCTATAAGCTCATTGGCAGCAGCAACAGCTGATGTTGATATGGGTGGTAACTTAATTAATAATGTTACTGATCCCGCATCTGCTCAAGATGCAGCAACTAAAGCTTATGTAGATTCTGCAGTAGTAGGTGGATTAACTTATAAAGGAGGTTATGACGCAAATACTAATACACCTGATTTAGATAGTGGAAGTAATATAGCAGTAACTCAAGGAGATACATATACAGTTACAGCTGACGGCACGTTCTTTACTGAGCAAGTAAGAATAGGTGATTTTTTAATTGCTGAAGAAGACATGGCTGCAAGCGGTGGTAGTGCTCTTGCAAAGTGGACTGTTGTACAAAGTAATATAGATTTAGCAACAGCAGCAGCTACAGATGGTACATCAGTAAAAGGTATTTCAGGTTATGACTCAGCTGATTTTGCTGTTAATACAAATGGCTGGGTACAATTAGCTACAAAACAATATGTAACTTCTATAGGTAATGCAAGTGCAACTTCTTATACAGTAACTCATAATTTAAATTCTAAAGATGTAATGGTACAACTATATGATGTATCATCAGATGATACGGTTATTGCTGATGTTGTTAGAACGTCAGTTGATGTTGTAACAGTTGATTTTTCAACAGCACCTGCAACAAATGATATAAGAGTACTTGTACAGAAAATAGGATAATAAAAATAATATATGGCTACGAAGTTTAAAAGTTCGGTAGAGATTGATGGCTATCTATCACTAACAAGCGGTAATTGGGTTCAAGTACCAGATGGTACAACAGCTCAAAGACCAGGTTCTCCAACTGTTGGTATGTTTAGATATAATACAACTACTGCTGAATTTGAAGGCTATTTTGGCTCAACTCCTGCATGGGGAGCCATAGGAGGAGGCGGCGGAACAGTAACTGAAGCTTTTAAAACTATTGCAGTTTCTGGCCAATCCGATATTGTTGCTGATTCAGCTACTGATACACTTAATATAGCGGCGGGTAGTAATATTAATTTAACTACTAATGCAGCTACAGATACTTTAACTATTGAATCCACAGGAGGTGGAGGAGGTACAGTTACAGTACAAAGAAATAATTATACAGGTGATGGTGCTACTACAGTATATGGGGTATCTTCTACTATTGCCTCAGAAAATAATATACAAATATATTTAGATGGTGTCTATCAAGATAAAGATACTTATACAACATCGGGAACTAATGTAACATTTTCTACAGCGCCTCCTAATACTACTGCAATTGAAATAATGCATTATGTATCAATTGATGGGGTTATTGAAGTTGATGAATTTGTTGGAGATGGAACCACTACTAGCTTTAATACATCGTTATCTATAGTAAATGAAAATGCAACATCAGTATATGTAAGTGGTGTTTATCAATCTAAATTAACATATCAAACCACTGGTAATAATATAAACTTTACAACTGCACCTCCCAATGGTGCTAATATAGAAGTTGTACACACTAAAGCACTTTCTTTAAGTGGTTTTGAAAAAAATAATTTTACAGGTACAGGATCACAAACAGCTTTTACATTAAATCAAACAGTCAATGAAGAAAATATGACGTTTGTATTTATACAAGGTGTTTATCAAGATAAAAGTACTTATAGTATTTCAGGCGCTACTTTAACCTTTACTACAGCTCCTCAATCAGGTTATACTATTGAGGTTATGGTACTTGGGTCAATATCAGCATCGACTAATGCTTTATATACAGATACTTTTACTGGTAATGGTTCAACTACAGCTTATGCTCTTGGAATTACACCAGTTGATTTAAACGCAGTTGAAGTATATTTAAATGGTCTATACCAAAATGTAAGTACTCTTACACTTTCTGGTAATACTATTACTTTTGCAACAGCCCCTCCCAATGGAGTTATTATAGAAGTAAGATCAGTAGGATTTTTAAATTCAGGTGGTACTCTAGCGCCTGCTACTTTAACAGGTGGCACTGGAATAAGTGTAATTACAAATTCACCTAATAATTTTACTATAGCTAACACTTTAGGTGCTGGTATTGATTGGGAAACAACTATACACACTACAACAGTTTCAGCTAATCCAGGAAAAGGATATATAGTTAATACTACAGCTGGTGAAGTAACAGTTAATCTACCAGCCGGTGTTGCAGGAAATATAGTAGCTATACAAGATTATGCTGGAACTTTTGATACTAATCTACTTAATATTGTTTCTAATGGATCAGAAAAAATCCAAGGCCGTACTACAGATGCTAAATGTATTGTAGAAAATGCAACAGTATATTTAATTTACCAAGATACTACACAAGGCTGGAATGCAGATAATATTGCAGATAATCCCCCTGTAGCACCTATAAGTTACTTAGTAATTGCAGGTGGTGGTGGTTCATCTGGTGGATATCAATCCGGTGGCGGTGGCGCTGGGGGATATAGAAATTCATATGCTTCAGAAACATCTGGAGGTGGGGGCAGTACAGAAACCCCACTTAATTTAACTGTAGCTACAAACCATACTGTTACCGTGGGTGCAGGTGGTGCGGGAGGACCTTCAATAGGTTCTGTCCAAGCAACAACAAATAAAGGTGGTGACGGATCTGATTCTGTATTTAGTACAATTACATCTGTTGGAGGTGGTGGTAGTGCTGCTTATTGGCATTCCCCAGCTCCTAATAATATTGGTAAAAGTGGTGGCTCCGGTGGTGGTGCTGGCCCTTTTAGTGGCAGTGTAGTAGGAGATACTAGAGCGGCT